>JACXTT010000868.1_pt1 | contig 51556 bp, 41 predicted proteins | sample 9270951 | NCBI WGS metagenome assembly JACXTT01 (sample SAMN15532306, study PRJNA645909) | rock metagenome | isolation source: weathered quartz diorite | place: Puerto Rico | collected 2017-06-21
GGGCGACAGCTCGGTGGACCTCAGCGAGCCCTGGTTGTATCGCCTGCAGGATGCCAGCCACGGCTTTACCGAAATGATCGAGCAGATCATGGCGCTGGCGGAAACCCGTTTGAAGAAGCTTGATCAGCGCCGCCGGGAAACCGTGCCGGCGTCGGAGCTGATCCTCGGCATGCAATGCGGTGGCAGCGATGCGTTTTCCGGCATCACCGCCAACCCGGCCTTGGGCTACGCCTCCGACCTGCTGTTGCGGGCCGGTGCGACGGTGATGTTTTCCGAAGTGACGGAAGTGCGCGATGCGATCTACCTGCTGACCTCGCGGGCGGAAAACCTGCCGGTGGCCGAGGCACTGGTGCGCGAGATGGACTGGTACGACCGCTACCTGGCCAAGGGCGAGGCCGATCGCAGTGCCAATACCACGCCCGGGAACAAGAAGGGCGGGTTGTCGAATATTGTCGAGAAGTCCTTGGGCTCCATCGTCAAGTCCGGCAGCAGCGCGATCAATGGGGTGTTGGGGCCGGGCGAGCGCTTCACGCGCAAGGGCCTGATCTTCTGCGCGACGCCGGCCAGTGATTTTGTCTGCGGCACCTTGCAGCTGGCGGCCGGGATGAACCTGCATGTGTTCACCACGGGGCGCGGCACGCCTTATGGTTTGGCGATGGCACCGGTGGTGAAGGTCTCGACCCGCACCGAGCTGGCGCAGCGCTGGCCGGACCTGATCGATATCGATGCCGGGCGGATTGCGACCGGGCGGGCCACGATCGAGGAACTGGGTTGGGAGTTGTTCCACTACTACCTGGATGTCGCCAGCGGCAAACAGCAGACCTGGGCCGAGCGGCACAAGCTGCATAACGACATTACCTTGTTCAATCCGGCGCCGATTACCTGATTCCCATCAGGGAGCTGGCATCACTCTTGTGGCGAGTGAGCAAGCCCAATTGTAGGAGCGAGCAAGCTCGCTCCTACAGTAGTCAATGTTCGCTTGACTGAACGGTATTGGAGCAATCCCGCTCGCCACATTGCGGTGTTTTTTAAAACACCGACCAACCGATCCGTTGGCTCAGCAACTCCAGCACCGCCATCCCCGCCAGCGAGTTGCCGGCCGCATTCAGCTCCGGCGACCAGACGCACACGGTAAAGCGTCCCGGCACCACCGCGACGATCCCGCCACCCACGCCGCTCTTGCCGGGCAAGCCGACCCGATAGGCAAAATTCCCGGCCTCGTCATACAGCCCGCTGGTAGACATGATCGAGTTGACCTGCTGGGTCTGGCGTCGGGTCAGGATCTGCTCGCCACTGTGCTTGCAGAAACCGTCGTTGGCCAGGAAGCAGAACGCCCGCGCCAGGTCGATGCAGTTCATGCGCAGGGCACAGTGACTGAAGTAGCTGCGCAGCACGGCTTCCACATCGTTGTGGAAATTACCGAACGACTGCATCAGGTAGGCCATTGCGGCGTTGCGCGCCCGGTGCTGGTATTCCGATTCGGCCACCTTGCCGTCCACCATGACCTGCATGTTGCCCGACAGGCGCCGGACGAAATCGCGCATCGACAGCGCCGGCGCGGCGAAGCGCGATTGATTGATATCGCAGATCACCAGGGCGCCGGCATTGATGAACGGATTGCGTGGGCGGCCGCGTTCGAACTCCAGCTGCACCAGCGAGTTGAACGGCTGCCCGGAGGGTTCATGACCCAGCCGCTCCCAGATCGCCTCGCCGGAGTGGCTGATCGCTTGCACCAGGCTGAAGACCTTGGAAATACTCTGGATCGAGAACGGCGTCTGCGCGTCGCCGGCATGGAACACCTCGCCGTCGTTGCTGTACACCGCAACACCCAGTTGATTGCCCGGCACGTCAGCCAGCGCCGGAATGTAATTGGCCACTTTGCCCTGGCCGATCAATGGCCGGACTTCATCGAGGATTTCGTTCAACAGCGCTTGCATGCTCGGGCTCGCAGTCACTTCCCGCCGGGTTGCGGGGCTACATGCTGCTAGACGCCACGTGGAGGCTTCGGAGCACAGTTTTTACTGTCGGCTTTCAGCCGTTGGCGTACTTGTGGAGCGGATCAGTTCGTACTCGTTGAGACCGGAGCAGAGGCGGGGGTAAACTGCCTGCCCCGTGTAATGTCTGTTGGCTGGAGCCGGTAATGCGCAAAGATAAGAAACAGGTGATTGGTGACGAGATCGGCGATGCGCAGATCAAGTTGTTTCTCGATTTCGAGCCGGCCGATGCCACCTCGCCGTCCCTGCACAAGCTGATCAAGGCCTATCGCGGCCTGCGTATCGACGATTTCGAGCGCTTCCTGGGGTTCTTCAAGGAGGCTGGCTACGACCTCGATGGCAAGGACGAGCACGGCCAGGACTTCGTCGCCCTGATTCGCGATCAGCGCAATGCCGGTGACTATATCGAGTTGATCGACAACGCTCGCGGTTAAGGTTCAGGACCGCGTTGCCTGCATCGCGAGCAAGCTTGCTCCTACAAGGGTCATGTCGTTCATAGGTCCACGGTACGACACGGACCTGTAGGAGCAGCCGGTCGACGCTCGATTGCTCGCGATGAACGATAACGCGGATCTTCGTCAAACCCCGATCAAAAAAAAACGCCCCGCTCTTCAACCGAAGCGCGGGGCGTTTTTTATCAGCGATTCACCTCAAGCGTAGCTTTCGGTCGCGCTGCTCGGCTCCACCAGTTCCAGGCGGATGTTGTTCTGCGCGTTGATCTTGCGATACAACTCCGCATCCGTCTCCAGGACCTTTTCCCGCGCCGGGAAGATCTCATGGAGCTTGGCCGCCCACTCACCCTTGGCTTTTTCCGCGAAGCAGCGTTCGATCAGTTCCAGCATGATCGACACGGTGACCGACGCGCCCGGCGAGGCACCGAGCAGGGCGGCCAACGAACCGTCCTTGGCCGCCACCAGTTCGGTACCGAACTGCAGGACGCCGCCTTTCTTCGGATCTTTCTTGATGATCTGCACCCGTTGGCCGGCCGTTTCCAGGCGCCAGTCCTCGGCTTTCACTTCCGGGTAGAAGCGGCGCAGGGATTCCAGGCGCTGCTCCATGGACTGCATCACTTCGCTGATCAGGTACTTGGTCAGGTCCATGTTGTCGCGGGCCACGGCCAGCATCGGGCCGATGTTGCCGGCGCGCACCGACAGCGGCAGGTCCATCAGCGAACCGTGCTTGAGGAACTTGGTGGTGAAACCGGCATAAGGCCCGAACAGCAGGGACTTCTTGCCGTCGACCACACGGGTATCCAGGTGCGGCACGGACATCGGTGGCGAACCCACGGCGGCCTGGCTGTAGACCTTGGCCTGGTGGTGCTTGACCACTTCCGGGTTGTCGCAACGCAGCCATTGGCCGCTCACCGGGAAGCCGCCGAAGCCCTTGCTTTCCTCGATGCCCGAAGCTTGCAGCAGAGGCAGGGCCGCGCCGCCGGCGCCAAGGAAGACGAACTTGGCATCGACTTCACGGCTGTTACCGCTGTTGACGTCCTTGATGCTCACGGTCCAGCTGGCGCCGTTGCGCTTGAGGCCGGTCACGCGCTTGCAGTACTTGACCTGGGCGTCGGGGGCGCTGCTCAGGTGCTTGAGCAACTGATTGGTCAGGGCGCCGAAGTTGACGTCGGTGCCTTTCATCACGCGGGTTGCGGCAATCGGCTCGTCGGCCGGACGGCCCGGCATCATCAGCGGCATCCACTCGGCCATCTTCGCGCGGTCTTCGGTGTATTCCATCTCGGCGAAGGCGTGGTGCGGATGCAGGGCTTCAAAGCGCTTCTTGAGGAAGGCAATGCCCTTGTCGCCCTGGACGAAACTCAGGTGCGGCACGGGGCTGATGAAGGATTTGCACGAGCCGAACGTGCCTTTCTGCGCCAGGTAGGCCCAGAACTGCTTCGACACCTCGAACTGAGTGTTGATGTGCACGGCTTTCTTGATGTCGATGGAGCCATCAGCCGCCTGCGGCGTGTAGTTCAGCTCGCACAGGCCGGCATGGCCGGTCCCGGCGTTGTTCCACGGGTTGGAACTCTCCGCGGCACCGGAATCCATCAGCTCGACGACTTCCAGCTTGATCGCGGGGTCGAGCTCCTTGAGCAGCACCGCAAGGGTGGCACTCATGATGCCGGCCCCTACCAGGACCACATCGACTGCTTCGTTATGCGCCATTAACGCGTCTCCAAAATCTGCAGCACCACATTGACGGCATGGCTGCCGGGTATGCGCGGGCTCTTTTGATGTTAGCCCCGCAATGACCCGACCAGGATGGCCATGTCCGATTCTTCGCAATTTCTTGCAACTTCAGCGGACGCTGCCGGTGGGCCCAGGTGCGTATGAACGCATGTGTGGGCAACACGGGCAATTCGACTTATGGTCAAGAGCGTCCGATTCGTGCAACCAAATCCGTAAGCGAACAGGCGTTACGCGCCTGTCGGGGTGTACCGGTTCCTGTGTGATGGGGCTGTTGGAGACGTTGATGGTGCCTGTTCAGACACGAAACTATTCATTTGTTCGCCACACTCTCGTGAAGTTGTGAAAACCCGTTTTTTCACGCTCTTTTGAAGACGTGAACCTCAAAAAAGGGCTGCCGCAGTCTGTCACCGGGCCCGCGGTGCGAATACCGGCCGGGAAGGGCAGGCGGCACGGGCCAACAACTCAGTGAGCGAGCGCAAGGGCAGCTCTGGCAGATTCGCTGAAAACGGTGGTTTGCGCAGGTATCAGCAAGCTCGCCGGCTTCACTCGATCTGTGTGGGCGGCTCTCTGTGGGCAATACGAAGGTGCCGATGCAAGGGCATTGGCGGTGCTGCGAGGCCCGATCAGGAGACGTCCTTATAATCGGGGGGAGATTGTAACGAAGAAACGCAGAGAAATGGTCGTGTTTAATGACTTTTATTCGGCATCCGGTCAGATGCCGGGCAGCTTCATCGAACGGAGCCTGTGCGCAGGGTGGCAGGCCGGTGTGACAGGTTCGTGATGAGAACGACGGCCAGGGGCGGTTGTCAGATGATTATGCACCTGCGTGCGACGCTGGTTAGCGACGCACGCGCCCCGCTATACTCACGGCTTGAATGATGCCTGGTCCTTGGAGAGATGAGCATGTTGCAACGCCTGTTGTTCGGTTTGATCACTGTAACCAGTTTGACTCTTGTCGGCTGTGCCAACAGCCCGCAACAACTCAGCCCGCAACCCAAGCTCATTACGCAACTGGCGCCGGTCGGCCACGGCCAGCCGGTGGTGGTGAGGGTGGTGGACGGTCGCCGCTCGCCGGTATTGGGCACCCGCGGTGGCCTGTACCCCGAGACCAGCGCGATTACCGTGCAAGGTGCCGACCTGATCCCGAAACTGCAGGCCCAGGCCGAAGCGGCGGTGCGCCTGCTGGGCTTTACCCCGTCGCCCAATGCGATGAATGTGCCGGTACTGACCGTGACCCTGTCCGACCTGACCTATCAGTCGCCGAAAGAGGGCGTCTACGTGACCGAGGCGACCATCGGTGCCAACTTCCGCTCCGATGTGAGCAGTGGCAACCGTCATTACAACGGTAGTTATGGGGCGTCCTTGAACCAGCGTTTCGGCATGGCGCCGAACGAAGAGGCGAACACCAAGTTGATCAGCGACGTGTTGAGCGATGCGCTGACCCGGGTGTTCAAGGATCCGAAAATCGGCCAGGTGCTGAGCGAATAATGTAGGAGCCGGCTTGCTGGCGATGGGGCCCTCAAGGGCGCCAAAAGTCTTGGCGTGGCAACCTCACGCCGCCTCCACATAAAGATCCAGCATGCTCACCCCGGTCAGCAGATCCGTTTCCGGCAGATCGGCGTGCTGATGCCCGCCCAGCGCGCAATACACCAGCCAATGGCGGTCCTGGACGTTGAACGACATGGCGTCCACCAGGGCTTGCTGTTCGTCGCTGGGGGTGATCAGGTAGAGGCGATCCTGGTTCTCTGCGTGCAGCATGACAAGCTCCGTGGGGTATCGAGGGACGACAGACTGGCTGGTCAAGGTGACGTTCCGGTGACACTGGACATTAACCCGACCAACAGAAACGACAACGGCGCCCACGGGCGCCGTTGTTGTTTATAACCGTTGCTATTAAAGCGCCAGGCCGGCCTTGATCCGGTACTGATTGCGCACCGGCGTCGCGTATTGCTGCACCAGGTACGGACGGTGCTCGACCGGGCAGGCGTCCAGGCGGCTCTGCCATTGCGCCTGGGCCTTGGCCAGTTCTTCGGCGGGGAACATCTGGGTGGCGCCTGGTACCTGCAAGTGCGGATCGGCCTCGCTCCACTGGGCATAGGCCAGGTAGTGCACCGGGAACAGGCGATAGCCGTCGAGAATCTGCCGGTCCATTTCCGTGGCCAGGACCTTGGTGTCCTCGAACTCGCCGGTCAAGGGCGCGGCGAAGTTCACATGGACCCGACCCTTGTAGCCGGTGATGCCCTTGGCGATGCTGACGTCATCCTCGCCCGGCGCCTTGGTGTAGCTGCCGGTGGTGGCGCGGATATACAGCTCGCGTGCCTTGGCCTGGTCGCAGGGGTCATACTCGTAGCTGATGGACACGGGCGTCAGGTTCAGCGAGCGGATGACCTCGGCGAACGGCTCGTCCTTGCGGCTCATGTGGAACATTTTCAGGATCGCCGACTCGGTCCGGTCGTCGCCGTCCTTGGCCCGGCCTTCGGCCTGGGCGATCCAGATCGACTGGCAGTCGGTCTGGATCGAATGGTTGATGTAGGCCGAGAGCAATTGATAGGCAGCCATTTTTTCCCGCCGCCCGGCGATCGAGCGGTGCACGATAAAGCTCTTGTTCAGGCGCATCAGGTCGCTGACGAAGGGCTTTTGCAGCAGGTTGTCGCCGATGGCGATGCGCGGCGTCGGCAGGCCGGCGTGATACACGGCATAGTTGACAAAGGCCGGGTCCATCACGATGTCCCGGTGGTTGGCCAGGAACAGGTAGGCCTGGCCCGACTTGAGCTGTTCGACGCCGGTGTAGGTGACGCCGTCGGTGGCGTGCTCGATGGTCCGGTCGACGTAGACCTCGACCTTGTCCTGCAAGGTGGCGACCGAGGTGACGCCGGCGAACTCACGGCGCAAGCGGTGGGCGATCAGCGGTTTGAGCAGCCAGCCGAAGGCGCTGGCCAGGCGCGGGAAGCGGAAGTGGGTGAGGATATCTAGAAACGCCTGGTCGCCGAACAGCCGGGCCATGACGGCCGGTACTTCACTGTCGTCGTAAGGTCGGATGGCATCGAATTCGCCCATCATGCTCTCTTGTTGGAAACGGCTAGGGTAAGTAGAGGGTTGAGTGATAAATAACAAAGCCGGGTCTGGAAAATAAAGCCCAGACGTAAAATAGCCTGGCAAATAGACCGGCGATTATACGCACAAGTCACTTCGGAGGCCGCGATGCTGGAAACTGAGCGTTACGAATGCCCTTATTGCGGTGAAATCGGCGAGGCCGTGCTGGATATTTCCGGCGGCGACCAGACCTATATCGAGGACTGTGCGGTGTGCTGTCGGCCGATTACCTTTGTCCTGCAAACCGATGGCGTGGAGTGGATGCTCGACGTTTACCGCGAGGACGAGTGACGAGGGTTTCCCCATGCAGCGTATCTACGAGCCGGAAAACCTGATGGAGGGCGAGCTGCTGCAAGGCATGCTCGCCAGCGAAGGGATCGAGGCGCACCTGGTGGGGCGTGACCTGCTGGGTGGTGTGGGTGAGTTGCCGGTGTTCGGTTTGTTGGCTCTGGCGGTGGACAATGACCAGGCGGACTCCGCGCGGGAGTTGATCGCCGCGTACAATGCGGCGCTGCCGATGGCCGGTGACGAGCCGGACAGTTTTCCGGATGTGCTGGTCTGTTAGGGTGTGTGCCGAGCCTTGCCCCCCGAGTTTTTGAAAAGAGCCGTATTGCCCCATGTGTGGACGTTATGCCCTGTTTCGCTGGAACCCCACCTTCGCGGCCTTGCCCGGCTTTCCCGCCGACCAGCAGGCGCAGTGGAACATTTCGCCGAATGATTCGGTGCTGATCCTGCGCGCGGCTGACGGTCAACGCGAGCTGGCCCGCGCCCGCTGGGGGCTGACCCCGGCCTGGCTGACCGATCTGTCGAAGACTCCGGCCCATGCCCGGGCCGAGACCCTGGCCGAGCAGCCGATGTTTCGCCAGGCGTTCCGCGAGCGGCGTTGCCTGCTGCCGGCCAACGGCTTCTACGAGTGGCGCGGCACGCAGCGCAAGCGGCCTTACTGGCTGACGCCGGCCGAAGGTTCGAGCCTGTTTTTTGCGGCGATCTGGGAGGCTTACCCGGTGGATGGGCATGTCTGGCTGAGCACCGCGGTGGTGACCCAGGCGGCGTCGAATCAGCGGCGCCCGCTGATCCTGGACGCGGCGGGGCAGGCAGCCTGGTTGTCCGAAGCCACCTCGCTGGCCGACTTGCAGGCGTTGCTGGCCAGTCCCCAGGCGCCTTTGCGCGAGCGGGTGCTGGCCAACCTGGTGAACGATCCGAAGCTCAATGCGCCGGAGTGCCTGACGCCGGGTTGAGGGCAACTACACCCTGAACTGATTGATCAGCCGGCGCTGCTGCTCCGCCAGCTTGGTCAGCTGCGCACTGGCCGCGCTCGACTCGTCGGCGCCGCCCGCCACTTCGTTCGCCACCTGGCCGATATTGATCACGTTGCGGTTGATGTCGTCGGCCACCGCACTCTGTTCCTCGGCCGCGCTGGCGATCTGGGTGTTCATGTCGTTGATCACCGACACCGCCTGGGTAATGCTTTCCAGCGCCTGGGCGGCCTTGGCCGCGTGCTGCACGCTTTCGTCGGTCTTGGCCTGGCTGTCTTCCATGACCTTGACCACCTCGCGGGTGCCTTGTTGCAATTGCTGGATCATCGACTGGATTTCTTCCGTTGCCTGCTGGGTCTTCTGGGCCAGGTTGCGCACTTCGTCGGCCACCACCGCAAAGCCGCGACCCTGCTCACCGGCGCGGGCCGCTTCGATGGCGGCGTTGAGCGCCAGCAGGTTGGTCTGCTCGGCAATGCCGCGAATGGCGATCAGGATTGCGTTGATGTTCTCGCTGTCCTTGGCCAGGGTCTGCACCACGCCGACGGCCCGGCCGATTTCCAACGCCAGGGCACCGATGGATGTCGAGGTGTCCTGGACGATCCGCATCCCGTCGCTGGCGGCCATGTCGGCGTGGCTGGCGGCCTGGGCCGCCTGGGTCGCGTTGCGCGCCACATCCTGGGCGGTGGCGGTCATTTCCTGCACGGCGGTGGCCACCTGGTCGATCTCGGCCATCTGCTTGTGCACGCCCTGGTTGGTGCGGATCGCGATGTCCGCCGTGTGTTCGGACGAGTCGCTGACACTCTGCACCGAGGTCACCACCTGGCTGATCATCGCCTGCAACTTGATCAGGAAGGTGTTGAAGCCCTTGGCGATCGAGCCCAGTTCGTCGGCGCGGTCGCTGCTCAGGCGCCGGGTGAGGTCGCCTTCGCCCTGGGCGATGTCGTCGAGCATGCTGACCATCTGCCTGAGCGGGCGGGCGATGCCGTGGCCCACCAGCCAGATCACCAGCAGACCGAGGCCGGCGATCACCAGGCCGACCAGCGCCATGCCGAAGACATCGGCTTTGCGCTGGCTGTCCAGGTCGCCCTGCAGCTTGTGCAGGTCAGCCATCACGGCGTCCAGCGGCAGTTGCATCATCAGGGTCCAGCGGGCGTCGGTCTGGCCGATGCCGAAAGGCAGGTAGAGCTCGATGCTGCCTTTGTCCTTGTCGACGTTGTAGGTCACTTCGCCGCGGTTGAGCTTGCCCATCACCGCGACTTTGTCGGCCCCGAGCACGTCGCCGGCTTTCTCGCCGAACTTGCTCGAATCCTTGGTGTAGGCCACCAGGCGCCCGTTGCTGCCCACCAGTGCCATGTTGCCGGCGCCGCCATAGAGTTTCTGATTGGCGCCCAGCAGCATGTCCTGGATGAAGTTCACCGACAGGTCGGCGCCGACGATGCCCTGGAACACGCCGTTGAGCAGGATTGGCTCGATAAAGGAGGCGAGCATGACCATCTTGTCGCCGACCTTGTAGGGCGCCGGGTCGATCACGCAGGACTTGCGGGTTTCCTTGGAGCACAGGTAGTACTCGCTCGCGCGAATGCCGGTGGAGAGCAGTTTCTGGTCGTCCACATCCACCAGGCTCGATTGACCGAGGGTGCCGTCGTCATTGCGGAACCACCAGGGCAGGAAGCGTCCGTCCTTGGGGTCGATACCGGCGACCTTGGTGTCGACATAGGCGGCGTCGTTATGGTCCAGGGCGTTCTTTTCCCAGCCGATGTAGGTGCCGAGAATCTTCGGGTTCTGCTGGACGTTTTCCTTGACCAGGCTGATCAGTTGTTCGCGGCTGAGGCTCAAGGCAGGCTTGCCGTCGGCGCCGACGGTGCCGATCAGGGCGTTGACCCGGACCAGGCCGCCGGCAATCAGCAGGGGCGCTTCGAGCTCGCGCTGGATCTGGCTGACCTGGGTGCGGGCCAGCGCATCCAGGCGCTGCTGGATCACCTGTTCGAACTGCTCCTGGGTGCGCCGCTGCACCATGTCCTGGGTCTTGGCCCCGGAAAACAGCGCGTAGACCACCAGGGCCCCGACCACGCTGAGGACAATGGCCCCGGCCAGGGCCGCGACGGAAAACTGGATCGACTTGAATTTCATGAAGGCTCCGCACGCAAGGAGTGACATCTGCCGATGGGTATCGGCCAGGGTTTTGACGGGCATTAGCGGGCGGTGCCGAAATGGCTGCCTTGGATGCGTCAATGTCGCAAATGGATAGGTACGCAGAGGTTGTCAGCCGTGGCTTGGACGGCTTTATGAATCTTTTCCTACGAGAAAGGCGGGATGTATCTGAAAATGATGTGCTACACGTCAGTTGTATCTGGCGCGGATACAATTAGCCGCCTAGGATAGCCGGCAGTTTTCAGGGAGAGTGTTCATGGCTAGAGCTTGGGTGTTGGGTGCGTTGAGCGCGGGTTTGCTGTTGGCCGGATGCCAGGCCGTCAATACCACCAACGGTGGTGCGGTCGGGGTTGAGCGCAAGCAGTACATGTTCAGTATGTTGTCGAGCCAGCAGGTCGACCAGATGTACGCACAGTCGTACCAGAAGACCCTGGGGGAGGCGAGTGGCAAGGGCGTGCTGGACAAGACCAGTGCCAGTGCCAAGCGGGTCCAGGCGATTGCCAACCGGTTGATTGCCCAGGCACCGACCTTCCGTCCGGATTCGGCGCAATGGCAGTGGGAAGTCAATCTGATCAAGAGTGACGAGCTCAATGCCAACTGCGGTCCTGGCGGCAAGATCATCTTTTATAGCGGCCTGATCGACCAGCTCAAGCTGAGCGACGACGAGATCGCCGCGGTGATGGGACATGAAATTGCCCACGCCTTGCGCGAGCACGGGCGCGAGGCGATGTCCAGGGCTTACGGGATCGAGATGGCGAAGCAGGGCGCCGGTGCCTTGCTCGGCCTGGGGCAGGACAGCCTGGCGCTGGCCGATACCGTGGCGAACTATGGCATGACCTTGCCCAACAGCCGGGCGAATGAAAACGAGGCGGACCTGATCGGCCTGGAGCTGGCGGCGCGTGCCGGCTACAACCCGAATGCGGCCATCAGCCTGTGGAACAAGATGAGCAAGGCGGCTGAAGGTGCACCCCCGGAATTCATGAGTACCCACCCGTCGTCCGACAGTCGTATTGCCTCGCTGGAGGCGGCGATTCCGAAGGTGATGCCGTTGTATCAGCAGGCCAGGAAGTCCTGACCTGTTATGGCGAGCGGGCATGCCCTAATGCCCGTTCGCCACGAGGGGCCGCCGATTTAGAGCCAGCCGCTGCTCTGCATCGCCTTGTACACCGCTACCACCGCAAGGATGAAGAACGCCGAGGCCGCCAGGCGACGGATCAGGGTCAACGGCAGTTTGTCGGCGGCGAAGTTGCCCGCCAGCACCACCGGGACGTTGGCGATCAACATGCCCAGGGTGGTGCCGATGATCACCAGCCACAGCTCCGGATACTGCGCCGCCAGCATCACCGTGGCGATCTGGGTCTTGTCACCGATTTCCGCCAGGAAGAACGCGATCAGGGTGGTCAGGAACGGGCCGAACTTGCGTGCCGTGGTGGTTTCGTCATCGTCGATCTTGTCCGGCACCAGGGTCCACAGGGCCGTGGCGGTAAAGCTCGCCGCGAGGATCCAGTGCAGCACCGAGTCGGAGAAGAAACTGCCGAACCAGGCACCCACCGCGCCGGCCGCCGCATGGTTGGCCAGGGTCGCTGCGACGATACCGGCGATGATCGGCCAGGGTTTGCGGAAACGTGCAGCCAGAATGAGCGCAAGCAGTTGCGTCTTGTCGCCGATTTCGGCCAAGGCAACGATTGTGGTGGGGACGAGCAGGGAATCCAGCATCAGGTTTTCCTAAGGGGCGGGTCGACACGGCTATGACACGTACAGCCTTCCCGCCCCGGGTAAGGTGTGCGTGTCATAGGTCTTGTCAAACCTCGGGCCCGTCTGTGCGGACCGTGGGTCGCATGCGCCATGGTCGGTTGACCAAGTATGTTGACGCATGCCGGACGAGCGTGGCGCTCGTGGGAGACTACTCCCCTAGGACGGAGCGGATTCTGCCTAGGCGCAATCCATTGCGCAAGCCTTGTTTTTCACCCGCGTTTGGCGCTGTAGATCCGAAAACCCTGTCCCTCGGCCTTGGTCACGCAGGACCCCAGATGCTCTTCGATCAACGGCTGGTAACGCAGGAAGCTGTTCGCTACCAGCCGGAGTTCGCCGCCGTTTTTTAGATGTTTGGCTGCTTTTCGCAGCAGGTTTTCCGTCGCCTGATAGTCGGTGTGCACCCCGACATGGAACGGCGGATTGCTCAGGATCGCGCTCAAGCCCATGGGTGCGGCATCGATGCCGTCACCGGTCAGCACTTCGCCTTCAAGGCCGTTGGCGGCCAGGGTCAGGCGGCTGCTGGCGGTGGCGAAGGCGTCGACGTCGAGCAGGATGACCTGGTTGTGCGGGTAACGCCGCTTCACGGCGGCGCCGAGTACACCGGCACCGCAACCGAAGTCCAGCAGGTGACCGCTCGGCAGCTTGTCCAGGTGCTCCAGCAGCAAGGCGCTGCCACGATCCAGGCGGCCGTGGCTGAATACCCCCGGCAGGCTGACCACCTTGAGCGGCCCTTCGGCCAGGTCCAGTTGGTAATGTTGCGCAAGGCTTTCCAGCGGCTTGGTGAGCGGCGCGTCGGCGACGCTGACCTGCCACAGCTGGCAATGCCGGGCGCTGTCGAGCTTGCGCGGCTTGCCGAAGGGGTTGAGCTGCTTGGCCGCGCCTTCGATACCGCTGCGTTTCTCACCCACCAGGAACACGTCGCCGCCGGGCAGGCGCGAGGCGACGGCGTTGAGCAGGTAGTCGGTCAGGTCCTTGGCCTTGGGCAGGAACACCACGGCGCTGTCGAACGGGATGTCGGGGATATTCACGCCAAAATGGCTGCGACCGGCAAAGCGGGCCTCCAGTGCCGCCTGGTCACCCGCGTGCCAGCACCAGCCGTGGGCATTGGGCAGGCGGCCGAGCAAGTCATCGGCGGGCAGTCCGACCAGCAACAGCTTGCCCTGGAAATAGTCGGCCTGACGAAGCAGTACTTCACTGCGCGGATCCATGGTCTGCTCCCTGAAAAAAAGTGCCGCAGTCTATCAACTGACAACTCGCAGCGCTGCTCCGTTGAAGAAGCCCCGGGCGTTTTCCGCCAGTTGCCCGACGATCCGTTGCCGCGCTTCACGGCTGCCCCAGGCATTGTGCGGGGTGACGATCAGGCGCGGGATATCCCCGGCCAGCAGCGGGTTGCCGTTGCTCGGCGGTTCGACGCTCAGCACATCGGTGGCAGCCCCGCCGAGGTGGCCGCTGCGCAGGGCATCGGCCAGGGCCAGTTCGTCGATCAGGCCGCCGCGCGCGGTGTTGACCACAAAAGCGCCGGGCTTGAGCAGCGCCAGTTCAGGGGCGCCGATGAAGTGGCGGGTGTATTCGTTGAGCGGGCAGTGCAGGGTCAGCGCATCGACCTGTGGCAGCAGTTGCTCCAGCGGCACGCGATCGGCCCGGGCCGGGCGACCGGGAATCTGCCCGAGCAACACGCGCATGCCGAAGGCTTCGGCGAGCCGGGCCACCGCACCGCCGAGTTCGCCATGGCCGAGCAGGCCGAGGGTCTTGCCTTCCAGCTCGACAATCGGGAAGTCCAGCAGGCAGAACTGCTTGGCCTGTTGCCAGCGACCTTCAGCCACGGCTTTCTGGTAGTCGGTCAGGCGCGTAGCCAGGGCCAGCAGCAACATCAGCGTGTGCTGGGCCACCGACGGCGTGCCGTAGCCCTGGCAGTTGCTCACGGTAATGCCGCGGGCGCGGGCCGCGGCCAGGTCGACATTGTTGGTGCCGGTGGCGCTGATCAGGATCAGCTTCAGGTCGGGGCAGGCAGCCAGGGTTTCGGCGGTCAACGGGACCTTGTTGCTGATGGCAACGCTGGCGCCGGCAAGGTGTTCGATGACCTTCTCCGATGGGGTGCTGGCGCACAGCCGCAACTCGTCAAAGCAGGCCCGCAGCGGATCAAGATCCAGATCACCGAGATCCAGGGAGGGGTGATCGAGGAATACCGCGCGGCGGGAGTTGCTCATCAACTGTACCTTTTGTGCTGTCGGGTGAAAGCGTAAGGTGATGAGCCTAACAGACATATTCAGTTACTGAGGAGTCCACCGACGTGTCCATCTACCTGACGGAATTCTTGACCGTTGCCTTGATTCACCTGCTGGCGGTGGCCAGTCCCGGCCCGGACTTTGCCGTGGTGGTGCGCGAGAGCGTGACCCATGGTCGACGCGCCGGCACCTGGACCGCGCTCGGTGTCGGTACGGCGATTTTCCTGCATGTGGGCTACTCGCTGCTGGGCATCGGCCTGATCGTGTCGCAATCGATCGTGCTGTTCAACGCCTTGAAATGGCTGGCCGCAGCCTACCTGCTGTACATCGGCTTCAAGGCCATCCGCGCCAAACCCGCCAAGCCCGCGCCGGACGACCTGGCCTTGCAGGTGGGCGAGCGCACCGCCCGTGGCGCCTTCACTTCCGGCTTCGTGACCAATGGCCTGAACCCCAAGGCGACGCTGTTTTTCCTCTCGCTGTTCACCGTGGTGATCAACCCGCACACGCCGTTGCTGGTCCAGGCCGGCTATGGCGTTTACCTGGCGCTGGCCACCGCGCTGTGGTTCTGCCTGGTGGCGATGCTGTTCAGCCAGCAGCGCGTGCGTGCCGGTTTCGCCCGCATGGGCCACTGGTTCGACCGCACCATGGGCGCGGTACTGATCGCCATCGGGGTGAAGCTGGCCTTCACCGAGATGCATTGATGGCGCTGAACTGATTCAAGGCATTCAGGTAGTCGCGCGGGTTGTCGCCGAGCAGTCGACGAAACATCGAGCTGAAGGCCCGGGCGCTGCCATAGCCCAGAACCTTGGCCACGTGCTGCACGCTTTCCCCGGCGATCAGGCGTGGCAAGGCTTCCATCAGGCGTAGCTGCTGGCGCCAGGCATTGAAGTTCATCCGCACTTGCTGCTGGAACAGTCGCGCCAGGGTCCGGGTACTGGCGCCGACCTGTTGGGCCCAGTCCTCCAGGCTGTTGGGGTGATCCGGGGTTTCCAGCAGGGCCAGGCAGATCCGTTGCAGGCGCCGGTCCGTCGGCATGGGGATGTGCAGCGGCAGGTTCTCCAAGGCGGCCAGTTCCTCCAGCATCAGTTGCTGGATCAGCGGGTTCCTCGCCTGTTCCGGCCCTTGCACCGCCCGCACGATCAGCTCCCGCAGCAACGGCGTCACCGCCAGCACGCAGCAACTTCGCAGGTTGGCCGGCGAATACTCGGCGGCGATAAATAACGACCGCATGCGCACCTCGCCGCTCATGAAAATCTCATGTTCGACCCAGGGCGGAATCCACACCGCGCGGGTCGGTGGAATGATCCACGCACCCTCGGCGGTCACCAGGCGCATCACCCCGCACACCGCATAGAGCAACTGCGCTTCCTGATGGACGTGCAACTCCTGGTGCGCGCCGTCGACGTAATCGCGGGGGTAGGCGCTGATCGGGCCGTGCAGGAAATGGCTGATTAACATGTCCGATTCCACCAGTCTGTCTGGTTTGATGAGTTTGTTGGCAGAATTGCGTTTTGTCGCCAATTTAGCATGACGGACCGATAACACTCCTCAAGCGTGCCGTAATGAACCAACCCCGAAACGTAATCCGCTACATCAACGCAGCCCATGTGATCGATCACATGTTCATGCTGATTTTTCCCGCCGCCGTGCTGGGCATGGGCCAGGCCTTCGGCCTGGATTTTGCCCATATGATCGGCCTGTCCCTGGGCGGCTTCATTGCCTTCGGCGCCTGTTCGCTGCCAGCCGGCTGGCTGGGGGACCGCTGGAGCCGACGCAGCATGATGCTGCTGTTCTTCTTCGGGATCGGCGCCGCATCGATCTTTACCGGCCTGAGCAGCACGGCACCGATGCTGACCCTGGGGTTGACCCTGGTCGGGGTCTTCGCGGCGATCTACCACCCGGTGGGCACCGCGATGCTGGTCAGTTACGCCCGCAACCGTGGCCGTGAAATCGGCCTCAACGGCATGTGGGGCAACCTCGGCGTGGCGTGTTCGGCGCTGGTCACCGGCTTTCTGGTGGCGCAGTTCGGCTGGCGCTCGGCATTTATCCTGCCGGGGGCGGTGTCGATCCTGCTCGGTGTGCTGTTTGCCTGGCAGGTACGTGAAGAACCGATCCCGCTGCAGCCCCATGTGAAACTGCGCAACGCCAGCGGCCAGCAGATTTCCATGATCATGGTGTTCAGCGTGCTGGCCCTGGTCACGGCCACCGGCGGGGTGGTGTTCAACGCCACCACCATGACCTACCCGAAGCTGTTCCAGGAGCGCCTGCACGAGTGGCTTGCCTCGCCGCAGTTGCTCGGCGTGATTGTCAGCCTGGCCTATGCCTTTGGCGCGGTCGCGCAGTTGAGCATTGGCCGGGTACTCGATCGCGTGAGTCTGAAGTGGCCGTTCGTGCTGCTTACCCTGTGCCAGGCGCCGTTGCTGATCGGCCTGGCCTATGTCGACGGCCTGTCGGTGATGGTGCTGGGTGCGGCGCTGATGTTCGTGGTGTTCGGCCAGGTGACGGTGAATGACGCCATGGTCGCCAACTTCGTCGCGCCGCAGTGGCAATCCCGGGTCTTTGCCTTGCGCTACTGCCTGTCGTTCGGGGCCAGCGCAACGGCCATTCCGTTGATCGCTTTCGTCGAGCCACGCCAGGGTTTTGCCGGCCTGTACCTGATCCTCGGCGGCTTCGCCACGCTGACGTTTGTCGCCGCGCTGGTGTTTCCGCGGACCCCGGCCCGGCAGCCGGCGGGGCAGGTGGCCTGAGCCTTGGCGACGGGTTGGGCGGGGGCTGGCATTCACGTTCGTCTGTAAATCATTCCTTTGGGCGATTTAGTGAGTGCGCGACGGCTCTAGAGTGCCTATCTTTAGCCTCGACCGTGCACTCAGACCAAGGAAGCTCCATGTTGCAGACTCGTATCATTCCGCCCGCCGAAGGGGCTTATCAATACCCTCTGTTGATCAAGCGCTTGCTGATGTCCGGCAGCCGCTACGAGAAGACCCGCGAGATCGTCTATCGCGACAAGCTGCGCTACAGCTATCCGACCTTGAGCGAACGGGTCGCCCGACTGGCCAACGTCCTGACGACGGCGGGGGTCAGGGCCGGCGATACCGTCGCGGTCATGGACTGGGACAGCCATCGCTACCTGGAGTGCATGTTCGCCATTCCGATGATCGGCGCGGTCATCCACACCATCAACGTGCGGCTCTCGCCCGAGCAGATCCTCTACACCATGAATCACGCCGAGGACCGCTTCGTGCTGGTCAACAGCGAGTTCGTCGGCTTGTACCAGGCAATCTCCGGGCAGTTGACCACGGTGGAGAAGACCCTGCTGCTCACCGATGCCGAGGACAAGAGCGCCGCGTTGCCGAACCTGCTGGGCGAATACGAGCAACTGCTGGCGGCGGCGAGCCCGGTCTACGACTTCGAGGATTTCGACGAGAACTCGGTCGCCACCACCTTCTACACCACCGGCACCACGGGTAACCCGAAGGGTGTGTACTTCACCCATCGGCAACTGGTGCTGCACACCCTGGGCGTGTCGACCATCATGGGCAGCATCGACAGCGTGCGCCTGCTGGGCGCCAACGATGTGTACATGCCCATCACCCCGATGTTCCACGTGCACGCCTGGGGCCTGCCCTATGTCGCGACCATGCTCGGGCTCAAGCAGGTCTATCCCGGCCGCTACGATCCGGAGCTGCTGGTGGAGTTGTGGCGCAAGGAAAAGGTCACTTTTTCCCATTGCGTGCCGACCATCCTGCAGATGGTGCTCAACGCCAAGGCGGCGCAGGGCACCGACTTCAAGGGCTGGAAGATGGTCATCGGCGGCAGTGCGTTGAATCGCACGCTGTATGAGACCGCCAAGAGCAAGGGCATTCAACTGACCGCCGCGTATGGCATGTCGGAAACCGGCCCGCTGGTGTCCTGTGCCCACCTCAGTGACGAGTTGATGGCCGGCAGCGAGGACGAGCGCACCACTTACCGGATCAAGGCCGGTGTGCCCGGGCCGCTGGTGGAAGCGGCGATTGTCGACGATGACGGCAACTTCCTCCCGGCGGACGGCGAGACCCAGGGCGAACTGGTGCTGCGCGCGCCCTGGCTGACCGAGAGCTATTACAACGAACCGCAGAAGGGCGCCGAGCTCTGGGCCGGCGGCTGGTTGCACACCGGGGACGTGGCGACCCTGGACAGCCTCGGGGTGATCGACATCCGCGACCGGATCAAGGATGTGATCAAGACCGGCGGCGAATGGATCTCCTCCCTGGCCCTGGAAGACCTGGTCAGTCGCCATCCGGCGGTACGCGAAGTCGCCGTGGTGGGTATTGCCGATCCGCAATGGGGTGAGCGTCCGTTTGCGCTGCTGGTCCTGCGCGAGGGTCACGAGATCGGTGCCCGGGAGCTCAAGGAACACCTCAAGCCGTTCGTCGAGCAGGGGCACTTGAGCAAGTGGGCGATCCCGAGCCAGATCGCCGTTGTTACTGAAATTCCCAAGACCAGCGTCGGCAAACTGGACAAGAAGCGCATCCGCCTCGATATCGCCCAATGGCAGGCTAGCAACAGCAGTTTCCTCTCGACCCTTTGAGGTGTCCCCACCACGCCCGAAAGGGCGTGGCAGCCCCGCCAAGCAAACGCTTGGCTTGTCGAATTCAAATTTTCAGTCATGCTTGCCCGCCGGTTTTCACCGGCTTGGCGAACGCATTGTTCGTGCAGTGACCCCCAAGCGTGCAAATCACACTTTAGAGGGATCAAGCGGTACTACCTGCTGGCTATAGTCCGCTGACAAATTTTCAGGCGTGGGGCAGGCGATATGTCGCATTGCCACTTCGGGCGATGGATGGGAGTGTCTGCTTCCCTTTCGTCCGGGGCGTTCCTGGAAGTGTTCACTGCCATAACAATAAAGCACATGGAGTAGGTCGATGATCTCGTTAAACCCGTTCTGGCGCCGGGCGAAACTGCCTTTGGCAGTCAGTCTCGCCTCTACGCTCGCCGGTCCCGCTTTTGGCGTCAGCTTCAATGTCGGTGAAGTCGAAGGCAGCTTCGACTCGTCCCTGTCGCTGGGGGCCAGTTGGTCGACGCAGAATCCTGACAAGAACCTGATTGGATCGAACAACGGCGGCCATGGTCTTTCACAGACCTCCGATGACGGGCACTTGAACTTCAAGGCTGGAGACGCCTTCTCGAAGATCTTCAAGGGTATTCACGATCTCGAGTTGAAGTACGGCGATACCGGCGTGTTCGTGCGCGGCAAGTACTGGTATGACTTTGCGTTGCAGAACGAAGACCTCGACTTCAAGAACGTCAGCAACGATGGCCGCAAGGAAGGCGCCAAATCCTCCGGCGGCGAGATTCTCGATGCGTTCGTCTACCACAATTACAGTATTGCGGACCTGCCGGGTGCGGTGCGGCTGGGTAAGCAGGTTGTCAGTTGGGGGGAAAGTACTTTCATCGGTGGTGGTATCAACTCGATCAACCCCATCGATGTATCGGCATTCCGTCGCCCGGGTGCCGAGATCAAGGAGGGGCTGATTCCCGTCAACATGTTTTATCTGTCGCAGAGCATTACCGATAACCTGTCGGCCGAGGGCTTCTATCAGATTGGCTGGGACCAGACGGTTGTCGACAACTGCGGCACTTTCTTCTCACAGCCGGATGTTATCGCCAATGGCTGTAACAACAACCTGGCCGTGCTGAGAACCCAGAGTGGATTGAACAGCTCCTTGACCGCCGCCGGCTTGCCCGCCTCGTTGCGAGGCGCAACCATGAACACGCTGGCCGCCAAGGGGGTGACCTTCGGTAATCCTGACGAAGGCGTGATCGTTGCTCGCGGCCGCGACCGCACGCCAAGCGACAGCGGTCAGTTCGGCTTTGCAACACACTATATGTTCGAACCGCTGGACACCGAGTTCGGCGCTTATTTCATGAACTATCACAGCCGCAACCCGATTTTCAGTGGCAAGGGGGCCCCGGCGAGCGCCTACAGTGCTTCCGGTCTGGTGGGGTCGCTGGTCGGGGCCGGTGTCCCGGCTGGCGTGGCGGCGGGTTTGGCGCCTAGCTTGTTGCCTCTTGTCGTTGCGGGCAACTCCAGCTATTACGTGGAATACCCTTCGAACATCCGTCTTTACGGTTTGAGTTTCTCCACCACCTTGCCTACGGGGACTGCGTGGAGCGGTGAGGTCAGCTATCGACCGAATGCTCCGGTACAGCTCAATACCACGGATATTCTCTATTCCGGCTTGACTCCGTTGAACCCCAGCGTGTCGGTATTGCAGGGTCAGCCTGGCCAGGATCAACCGGGTTACCGGCGCAAGGAAATTACCCAGTATCAAACCACGTTCACCCATTTCTTCGATCAGGTGATGGGGGCCGAGCGCTTGACCGTTGTGGGTGAGGTAGGGCTGACACACGTGGGTGGTTTGGACAGTCCCGACAAAGCCCGCTATGGGCGCGATCCGAGTTATGGCCCTGGTCCGCTGCCCAATGGTCAGTGCGTGGCCTTGAACACAAGTACCTTGGCGGGGGCCGCGCAGAACAACGTGAGCCGCTATTGCGAGAACAACGGTTTTACCACCGCCAACTCCTGGGGCTACCGCGCCCGCGCGATCTGGGACTACAACAACGTTTTTGCCGGTATCAACCTCAAGCCCAGTGTGGCTTGGTCTCATGACGTCAGCGGTTACTCGCCAGGGCCCGGCGGCAACTTCGAGGAAGGCCGCAAGGCGGTCAGCCTGGGTCTGGAAGCCGAGTATCAGAACACCTACACGGCCAACCTCTCGTACACCAATTTCTTTGGTGGCAAGTACACCACCGTGGACGACCGTGACTTCGTCGCGCTGAGCGTTGGCATGAACTTCTAAGCCCATTGCATTCGAAGGAAGAACAACAAGATGAAAATCACCAAGAATCTGCTTCAGGTCGGTGTACTGGGACTGTCGTTGCTGGCTACCAGCGTGATGGCGGCGGTGTCCGCCGACGAGGCGGCGAAACTGGGCACCAGCCTGACCCCGATGGGCGCGGAAAAAGCCGGCAATGCCGCCGGCACCATCCCGGCCTGGACGCCGATGGCGAAGACCATCGGCAGCGCTGACAGCAAGGGTTTCCTCTCCGACCCCTACGCCAGTGAAAAGCCGCTGTTCATCATCACCGCGCAGAACGTCGAACAGTACAAGGACAAGCTGGCGCCGGGGCAATACGCGATGTTCAAGCGTTACCCGGAGACCTTCAAGATGCCGGTCTACCCGTCCCATCGTGGCGCCACCGTGCCGGATGAGGTGTTCGCCGCGATCAAGGACAACGCCACCAAGACCAACCTGGTCAGCGGCGGCAACGGCCTGGAAAACTTCAGGACCGCCGTGCCGTTCCCGATTCCGAAAAGCGGCGTGGAAGTGATCTGGAACCACATCACCCGCTATCGCGGTGGCAGCGTGACCCGCCTGGTGACCCAGGCCACGCCACAAGCCAACGGTTCGTACAGCCTGGTGTACTTCCAGGATCAGTTCGTCTTCCGCGACAAGATGAAGGACTACGACCCGGCCAATCCGGGCAATATCCTCTTCTACTTCAAGCAGAAAGTGACCGCGCCGGCGCGCCTGGCCGGGGGTGTGCTGCTGGTCCACGAAACCCTCGACCAGGTCAAGGAGCCGCGTTCGGCCTGGGTCTACAACGCCGGCCAGCGTCGCGTGCGGCGCGCCCCGCAAGTCTCCTATGACGGCCCGGGTACCGCCGCCGACGGCCTGCGCACCTCCGACAACCTGGACATGTACAACGGCGCGCCGGACCGCTACGACTGGAAGCTCGAAGGCAAGCAAGAGATGTATATCGCCTCCGACAGCTACAAGCTCGATTCGCCGCAACTCAAGTACGACGACATCATCAAGGCCGGCCACATCAACCAGGACCTGGCGCGCTATGAGTTGCGCCGCGTCTGGCACGTGGTCGCGACCCTGAAGGCAGACCAGCGTCATATCTATGCCAAGCGTGACTTCTACATCGACGAGGACACCTGGCAGGCGGCGGTGATCGATCACTACGACGGTCGTGGTCAACTCTGGCGGGTGGCTGAAGCCCACGCCGAGAACTACTATGACAAGCAGGTGCCGTGGTATGCCCTGGAAACTCTCTACGACCTGCAGTCCGGCCGCTACCTGGCGCTGGGGATGAAGAACGAAGAGAAGCAGGCGTATGACTTCGGCTTCACCGCTGCCACCAGCGACTTCACCCCGGCCGCCCTGCGCCAGGACGGCGTTCGCTGAAACTGCGGGAGCAGCGCTCCCGCAGGTTGAAATCCCCTTGCAAGCGCAGGCGCATCCTGCGTTGAAACGCCCCGCTGGTTCGGGGCGTTTTTTTGCTTGCAGGATATGTGTAGCCAAATATTTCTAAATCGAATCTTTTCGACAAAATTACGACAAAAATCTTTCATTACGCTGCTTTTTACCGCTAGTCTGCGGACATCTGCCCGCCGATAACAGCCTTTCAACAAGAGCCGGCCATGACTGATCTGTCCCGTATGCACGGTCCCCTGGCTCTGCCTGCCCTGGAAGGACGTTTCTACCGGCCACCCTTGCCGGACGGCTATGTGCTGCGACCGCGCCTGTGCGAACGCCTCGGGGCCGGGTTGCACGGTCGTCTGTTGCTGGTCAGCGCCCCGGCCGGGTTCGGTAAAAGCTCGCTGGCGGTGGAGTTCTGCCAGAGCCTGCCGGGGCACTGGCAAAGCCTGTGGCTGGGGCTCAGTCCCCGGGACAACGATCCGGGACGTTTCCTCGAACGCCTGCTCGACGGCCTGCAAGACCATTTCCCGGGGCTGGGCAACCAGGCACTGGGCCTGTTGAAAATGCGCCAGCGCCATCAACCCTTCGCGTTCGAAGAATGGCTGGACGGCCTGCTCGACGAACTGGCGCTGCATCTTTCCACCAGTACGCCGCTGTTGCTGGTGCTTGACGACTACCATCTGGCCCAGGGCCCGGTGCTGGATCGCTGCCTGCAGTTTTTCCTCAACCACCTGCCCGCCGGTTTGCTGGTGATGGTCACCAGCCGGCAGCGGCCGGATTGGCATCTGGCCCGCCTGCGGCTGTCGCGGCAACTGCTGGAGCTGAACGAGCAGGACCTGCGCCTGACCCACGGCGAATCCCTGGACCTGTTCGAGCGCCACAGCAGTTCCTTGCGTGGCGAGGCGCTGCACAACCTGATCGAGCGCAGCGAGGGCTGGGTCGCCGGGTTGCGTTTCTGGCTGCTGGCCGCCGCGCAGGCCAGCAGCGATATGGCGCTGCCCCAGGTCTTGCAGGGCGGGACAGGACTGATCCGCGATTACCTGCTGGAGGAGGTGATCGACTGTCTGCCGCCCGAGGTCCAGGCCTTTCTCTACGACACCGCGCCCCAGGAGCGTTTCTGCGGCGAGCTGTGCGATGCGATTCGCGAGTCCCACGATAGCGCGCAGATCCTGCGTTACCTGCAATCGCACCAGGTCTTCCTCGTGCCGCTGGACGAACACGGCTACTGGTTCCGTTATCACCACCTGTTTTCCGATCTGCTGCGCAGTCGGCCGCCCAGCAATGTCCTGGTCCCCGCTGCCAGCCTGCACCTGCGTGCCTGCCGTTGGTTCAGCGCCCAGGGCCTGCTCGACGAGGCGGTGGAGCAGGCGCTGCGGGCCGGCCATCTGGATGTGGCGGCCAACCTGGTCCAGCACCTCTCGGAAGAGCAACTGTTGGCCGAGCAGAATGTCGGCATGCTGCTGCGCTGGAAAACCAACTTGCCCGACAGCCTGCTGGTCAGCACGCCGCGCCTGATCGTGCTCTACGCCTGGGCGTTGGGGCTGGCCTGCCAGCTGGATGCGGCCGAAGAACTGGCCAGCCACCTGAGCCGCTTCCTGCCCGCGCCCTCGGCCACGGCGCAGAAGTCCATGCTCGCGCAGTGGCTGGCGCTGAGCGGGATCATCGCCCGCGGCCGTGGCGATCGCCGCAAGGCCCAGGCCTATTGCGGCGAAGCCTTGCTCAGTCTGCCGCACAAACGCTATGGCCAGCGTCTGGTGTGCCTGTCGACCCTGTCCAACCTGGCGATTGCCGACGGCGACCTGTGGCGCGCGCGCGGCCTGAATCGCGAGTCGCTGGAGCTGGCCCAGCGGGTCGGCAACCCCTTGTTCGAGGCCCTGGCCCATTACGACCGGGCGCGGGCGCTCCAGGCCCGGGGTGAAGTGCTGCGCGCGCTGGATGAGGTCCGCCAGGGCTTGCAGCGCCTGCAGGGCTTGTCCGCCCAGCGCCTGTACGCCGCCCGCGCCCGGCTGACGCTGTACGAGGGCTACCTGCTGACCTTGCGCCTGCAGCCCGAAGCTGCGCGGGTTCGCCTGTTGGCCGGCCTCCACGAGGCGCGGGCCTGTCGTGATATCAGCGTGTTGGTGGGGTACTGCGCGATTGCCAGCGAAGAAGGGCGCAATGGCGAGTTCGCCAAGGCCTTTGCCGAGCTGGCCGAGGCCGAGCGCTTGATGCATATCTGGGATGTTCCGCCGATCTACTACCTGGCGATGATCACTCTGCTCAAGTGCCAACTGTGGCTGGCCCAGGGGCGCATCGACCTGGCCGAAGCCTGGCTGGGTCGCCTGGAGCAGACCTATAACGGCGATCAGCCGGCCGCGGCGCCCGAGTTCCACCTGCAACTGCCCTTGCATATCCAGTTGCAGCAGGCCCAGCTCGATGCGCAGCGGGGTTTGCCCGTGGCCGCGCAGCAACGGCTGGAGAAACTGGTGGCGTTGGGGCAGGCCAGCGCTGGCCAGTTGCTCTGCGCGATGGCCTGGAACCAGTGGGTGATGGTGTTGCTGGAAACGGCCCGGGAGGTCGAGGCCCGGCCACTGTTCGCCCAGGCGCTGGAGGCCACCACGGGCGGCGCGCTGCTGCCGTTCCAGGCCCTGGCGCAAGCGCATCCGGGCTGGATGCGCGGGCAACTGCTGCAAGGCCCCGATACACCGCTGCGGCAAAGCCTGCTGGCGCTGCTGCCGGCCCAGGCGGTGCGCGAGTCGGCGGAGGTGGCGCAGCTCATCGAGAGCCTGAGTACCCGCGAACTGGCCGTCCTGCACTTGATCGCCCAGGGCTGTTCGAACCAGGAGATCAGCGACCAGCTGTTCATCTCCCTGCACACGGTAAAAACCCACGCCAGTCATATCAACAGCAAGCTGGGGGTCGAACGGCGCACCCAGGCCGTGGCGCGGGCGCAGGAACTGGGGTTGCTGGGCGATTCCCGCTGACTGGAAAACACCGAGAATCCTTGTAGGAGCAAGCTTGCTCGCGATACAGGCGACGTGGTCTGTCAGATAGACCGCGTTATCGTTCATCGTCGGAACGCCGCCCGCAGCAAGCAAGCTCCTACACGGGGTCGTGTCTGCTTTACTCCTACCGCTCGGTCAACGAGTCGACGAAGAAGTTTCGTCGGGGTGGCTATGTGCCTTGCGTCAGCTATAACCAATATACGTCTGCGTTCCGTTGCGGCGCCTGGGGCGCCCGGATACCTGCGCAGACGTGAAGAACGGGGCCTCGTCAGCGCTCTTTGGTCATGAATTACAAAGGATTTGCCTGGGAGCAAGGAATGCGCGAGACCACATTTAGCCCTGCTCCGGTCGTCCTGATCGTCGACGACCAGGCAACTGACGCGCTCATTCTCAGAGAGTCGGTACGGGATCTGGCACAGGTGCATGTCGCCACCAGTGGCGAGGACGCGCTGAGAGTGGCGCGTCAATACCGTCCCGATGTGGTCCTGCTCGATATCGAGATGCCCGGCATGAACGGCTTCGAGGTCTGCAAGGCCTTGAAGTCCGACCCCAAGCTGTCCGACGCCGCGGTGATTTTCGTCACCTCCCATGCCCAGGCCGATTACGAGCTCCAGGCGCTGGGCTACGGCGGCATCGATTTTATCCAGAAACCCTTGAATATCCCGGTGGCCAGGGCGCATATCAACGCCCATATCACCTTGCGCAACGAAGCCAAGCGTCTGGCCAATCACGACGCGCTGACCGGCTTGCCCAATCGCATGCTGTTGCAGGACCGCGCCGAGCAGGCCCTGAAAATGGCCCGGCGCAATCACGGGCGGCTGGCGCTGCTGTTGCTGGACCTGGACAACTTCAAGGCGATCAACGACTCCATGGGCCATTCGGTCGGCGACCAGATGCTCAAATATGTGGCCACGCGCCTGTCGACGATGTTGCGCGGCATGGATACGGTCAGTCGGCAAGGCGGCGACGAGTTCATCATCCTGCTCTCGGAGGTGGACGGTTTCGAGGCGGTGGGCAATTTTGCCGAACGGGTGCTGACGAGCATTTCCAGCCCGTTTTCGCTGCAGGGCACGCGCTACGACCTGAGCGCCAGTATCGGCATCGGGGTGTTCCCGGAAGACAGCGACGACCTCGAGTCGCTCTACCGGCATGCCGACGCGGCGATGTACCAGGCCAAGCAGGCGGGACGTAATCGCTACCTGTTTTTTTCTCCGGGTATTGAAAGCAGCCTGCGTGCCCGGCACCTGCTTGAGCGGCATATGCGCGCGGCCATCGAGGAAGGGGTTTTCGAGGTGTTCTACCAGGCCAAGGTCGATGCCCGGGACCACCGGGTGGTCGGTATGGAGGCGCTGATCCGCTGGCGTAATGGCGATGGCAACCTGGTCTCCCCGGCGGACTTCATTCCCCTGGCCGAGGAAACCGGGTTGATCATCCCCATCGGCAAATACGTGCTGCTCCAGGCCTGCAAGGACACCTGCAAACTTCACGAGCTGGGTTACCCGATCTGCGTCAGTGTGAACATCAGCGCCGTGCAGTTTCGCGAAGAGTCGTTCCTGGGGATGGTCAAGGGCATCCTGCTCGACTCCGGCCTGGCGCCGCAATGGCTGGAACTGGAGATCACCGAAGGGGTACTGGCCCGGGACATCGACAACGCCCGCGAAACCCTGATGGCGCTCAGGGCGCTGGGCGTGCGCGTGGCCATCGACGATTTCGGCACGGGTTATTCGAGCCTGGCCTATCTCAAGCGTTTTCCCATCGATGTGTTGAAGATCGACCAAAGCTTCGTGCGCGACATGCTCAGCGACAAGAGCGACCTGGCCATCGTCGAGGCGATCATCAAGTTGGGACAGGCGCTGGGCCTGGAGTTGGTGGCCGAAGGCGTGGAGACCCCGCCGCAGGCCGACATGTTGCTGGAACAGGGCTGCCGGATCATGCAGGGCTATCTGTACTGCCGACCGATTCCGTTCGCCCGGATATGCACCGTATTGTCTTCATGGCCGCGAAGGGCATGAGGGCCGTGGGGTCGATCGCCGACGATCGACCCTCCCCGATCCCGGGATAGTCGTACTACTCAAGGGAGTCTGCGTTGAAACGAACTCGCCTATATGCCCTGAATGGGCGCGTCACCCTGGTCCTGGCCCTCGGGCTGGTGGCGACTATCGTGGGATGTCTGATCCTGCAGAACATCAATGAGCAACGCACCCGGGAAGCCCTCGGTGCCGCCGCCGAAAGAGCGGTGCAGTCGGTGGTGAGCCGGTTGCAGTTGTATCAGTTCGGCTTGCGCGGTACCCGTGGCGCGATTATCACGGCCGGCGAGGAGAACATGACGCGGGAGACCTTCCACCGCTTCAGCCAGATGCGCGACGTGTCCAAGGAGTTTCCCGGTGCCCGCGGGTTCGGCTTTATCCGGCGGGTGTCACCTCAGGGCCTGGATGAGTTTCTGCGGCGGGCCCGGGCCGATGGTGTGCCGGACTTCAGTATTCACCAGTTTGCGCCCCATGAGGGCGACCTCTATGTCATCCAGTACCTGGAGCCGAACACCGACCACTCGGCGGTGTTCGGCCTGGATATCGCCTCGGAGGCTGACCGCGCCGACGCGGCACGCAAGGCCGCGCGTACGGGGATGGCGCAGATCACCGCGCCGATCACGCTGGAGCGGTCGCTGGGCAAGGAGGAGCAGTCCTTCCTGATTCTGTTGCCGATCTACAAGAACGGTATCGTGTTGCCCACCGAGGCGGAGCGAGAGGCGGCGATTGTTGGCTGGGGCTATACGCCTTTGATGATCGAGAATGTGCTGGACGGTTTGGTGCCGCAAGGCGAGGCCGTCAACCTGCGGCTCAAGGACATTACCGTGCCGGGGATGGAGGAGCAGTTTTACCAGACGACCAGTGAGCCGGGCGCGCAGTTGGCGGGCGTGATGACCCATACCCTGGAGCGGGACATCTTCGGCCGGCGCTGGCAGGTCGAGCTGGAGGCACTGCCGCTGTTCGTCGAGCACTTGCACCTGGTTTCGCCGACGGTGGTGTTTTTCCTCGGCGTCCTGGCGAGCCTGTTGCTGGCAGCGCTCGTCGGCATTGCCGGGGTCAGTTCCCAGCGTCGGATCCAGGTGATCGCCGAGCAGGCCCGGTTGGCCTTGATTGTCGAAGGTTCGGCGGATGCGATCATCGGCAAGACCCTGCAAGGCGTGGTGACCAGTTGGAACAGCGGCGCGCAGAACCTGTTGGGCTATACCGCGCAGGAAGCGGTGGGCCAGCCGCTGGTGAACCTGATCGTCCCGCCTGAGCTGGCCGCGGAAGAGCTCGAGATCCTGGCGCGTATCGGCCACGGCGAGACGATCACCAACTTCGACACCCAGCGCCGCCGCAAGGATGGTCGCAGCATCAGTGTTTCGGTCAACGTCTCGCCCATCCGCGATGAAAGCGGTCAGGTGATCGGCGTGTCCAAGATTCTGCGTGACGTGAGCGCGCAGAAGGCCGCCGAAGCGCGAATTCTCGAACTCAACTCCAGCCTCGAGGAGCAGGTGGCGGCACGTACCTCGGAGCTGCGGCGGATCAATCTGCTGTTCGGCAGCGTGCTGCGTTCGGCCTCCGAGGTGTCGATCATCGCCACCGATCTGGACGGTGTGATCAGTGTGTTCAACGAAGGTGCCGAGCACCTGCTCGGTTATCGCGCCGAAGAGGTGCTGGGCAAGGCCACCCCGGCGATCCTGCACGTTGAGCAGGAGCTCATCGAGCGTGGCGCCGAACTCAGCGCGGAGTATGCGCAGGTCATCGAGGGCTTCCGGGTTCTTGCCCACAAGCCGGAGTTCGAGCACTCGGAAACCCGCGAGTGGACCTATGTGCGCAAGGATGGCTCGCCGGTGCCGGTCAGTCTGGTGGTGACGGCCCTGCGCGACGACGAGGGGCAACTGGCCGGCTACCTGGGCATCGCCATCGATATCACCCAGCGCAAGGCCGCCGAGCATCGCCTGGAAGTGAGCCTGCAGGCGGCCCGGGTGATTCGCGACCAGTTGCTGATGGCCGCCGACGTGGCCGAACTGGGCATCTGGACCTGGACCCTGACGGACGACGCGTTGCAATGGAACGACCGGATGTTCGAGTTCTACAGTCAGCCGCTGAGCTTGCGCGACAATGGGCTGAGCTATGCGCACTGGTACGAGCGGGTCCATCCCGAGGACGTCGACGCGGTGGCCGCGCAGTTGGCGGCGGCGGTCGCCGGAGAGGGGGTCTATGACCCGATTTTCCGTGTGCAGGGGCCGGATGGCCGGATTCGTTTCATTCAGGCCGGTGCCCAGGTCGAGCGTGATGCCCAGGGGCGAGCAGTGCAGGTGACCGGTATCAACCGCGATATCACCGCCCAGCGCGAGCTGGAATCGCACCTGCTCCAGGCCAAGAACCAGGCCGACAGCGCCAGCGCGGCCAAGTCGTTCTTCCTGGCCAACATGAGCCATGAAATCCGCACGCCGATGAACGCCGTGATGGGGATGTTGCAGTTGGTGCAGCACACCGACCTCAATGCCCGCCAGCGCGACTACGTGGTCAAGGCCCAGACGGCGGCCAAGTCACTGCTGGGCCTGCTCAACGATATCCTCGACTACTCCAAGATCGAGGCCGGCAAACTGCGCCTGGACCCGCACCCCTTCGAGCTCGAGCCGTTGATGCGCGACCTGGCTGTGGTACTGGCGGGCAACCAGGGCCGCAAGGAGGTCGAGGTGATGTTCGACCTCGACTCCGACTTGCCCGGCAGCCTGGTGGGCGACAGCCTGCGCTTGCAGCAAGTGCTGATCAACCTGGCGGGTAACGCCCTGAAATTCACCCAGCAGGGCCAGGTGGTGGTCAGTATCCGGCAGTTGAAGCGCTCGCAGGACACCGTGAGGATTCGGGTCGAGGTGTGCGACACCGGCATCGGTATCAGCGCCGAGCAATTGCTGCGCATCTTTGACGGTTTCACCCAGGCGGAAGCCTCGACTACCCGTCGTTTCGGTGGTACCGGATTGGGCCTGGTGATTTGCAAGCGGCTGGTGGGGTTGATGGGCGGTGAGTTGCTGGTTGAGAGCGAGGAGGGGGTTGGCAGCCGGTTCTGGTTCGATATCAGCTTGGAGATGGCCCGCAACGAACCCCTGCGCCTGTCATGCCCGGGTGTCGATTCGACGATGCGCCTGTTGGTGGCCGACGACAACTCCATGGCTTGCGAACTGCTGTTGCGCACTGTGCGCTCCCTGGGCTGGACGGCGGACACGGTCAGTGGTGGCACGTTGGCGGTCGAGAGCGTGCGCAAGGCGCAGCAGCGTGGCCAACCCTACGACGTGGTATTGATGGACTGGCGTATGCCGGACATGGACGGTCTCAGTGCCGCCCGGCTGATCAGCTTGCAGGAGCAGGCCGCGCCACCACCGATGGTGATCATGATTACCGCCTACGGGCGCGAGGTCCTGGCGGATGTGCATCACGAGGGCGATGCGCCGTTCGTGGGGTTCCTCACCAAACCTGTGACGCCCCGGCAGTTGGCCGATGCGGTCCAGCGGGCCTTCAGCAACAGCGAGCCGCTTCCCGAGTCGCTGCCCGGGCCTGCCCGGCCCCGGCGCCTGGCTGGCATGCGTTTATTGGTGGTGGAAGACAATGCCCTCAACCGTCAGGTCGCCGACGAACTGCTGAGGGGCGAGGGCGCCCTGGTCAGCCTGGCGGAAGGCGGGTTGGAGGGCGTCAGCCAGGTCATGTCGGCTTCGACGCCTTTCGATGCGGTGCTGATGGATATCCAGATGCCGGACATCGATGGCATGGAGGCGACGCGACGGATTCGCCGGCACCCGCATTTCGCCCTGTTGCCGATCCTGGCGATGACCGCCAACGCTTCCAACAGCGACCGCGAAGCCTGCATGGCGGCGGGGATGAACGATCATGTGAGCAAGCCCATCGACCTTGAGCAATTGGTGTCGACGTTACGGATCCAGACCGGGCGGGAGGCGCCTCAGCCGCTGATGATGAGCGAGGTGCAGAGCCCTTCGACGGAGTCGGTGATTGAAGCGCGCCATTCGATCATGGGCCGCTTCGGGGGCAATCTCGAACTGATCTGCACGGTCTTGTACAGCTTTGGCGCGGAGCTGGAAAAACAGTTGGTACTGTTGCCGGAGCACCTGCGGGATCGCGACGGGCCGGCGGTGGCCGCGGTGTTGCATGCGATCAAGGGCAGCGCCGGCACGGTGGGCGCGCAGGCCTTGTCGCAGCGTGCCGGTGCCCTGGAGCGCGAGCTGCTGCATGGTGATGCGGCGGCTGTTGCACGCGTGCTGGAGGACCCGCGCTGGTTGCCGGAGCTCAAGGAGTTGCTGGTGCGCAGTATCGAGCAGTTGAAGGGGACGTTCGGCGCGGGGTATCTGGGCGAATCGCCCCGGGAGGTGGCTTCGGGGCCGTTTTCCTGAGCGGTTATAGGGGCGGTAGTGGACGAGGAGGAGTGCGCCCTTGTACTTTCTCATCCCATCGCCCCGGTCGCTTGAAACGCTCGGATGACGCCGGGGGATATTGTCTGACGAGTCCATTGCAGGAACACCCATGAACCCCGCAAAACCCGCGCTGATCCGCGAAACCTTCCCGGTTGGTCCCTTGCAGTGCAATTGCACCCTGATTGGCGACCCGATCACGAAAAAAGCCATCGTCGTCGACCCGGGTGGCAACCCGGAGTTGATCCTCGCCCGGCTCGAGGCCCACGGCCTGAAACTGGTCAGTATCATTCACACCCACGCGCACCTGGATCATTTCCTGGCCTCCGGCCAACTGAAGGAAAAAACCGGCGCCACCCTGCACCTGCACAAGGACGACCAGTTCCTCTGGGACAACCTGGAAATGCAATGCAACCTGTTTGGCGTGCCTTACGTGCCGGTGCCGTCACCGGACCAATGGCTGGCCGATGATGAAGCACTGGCCTGCGGCTGCGGCGTGGCCTTGCATACGCCAGGACACACCCCAGGCTCCATGAGCTTCTGGTTTGCCGAGGCTAAACTGTTGATCGCCGGCGACACGCTGTTTCGTCGCGGAGTGGGGCGCACCGACTTGTGGGGCGGCGACCACGCCACCCTCGTGCGTTCGATCAAGCAGCGCCTGTACACGTTGGACGAAGAGGCGACGGTGGTCACCGGGCACGGCCCCGACACCCGGTTGGGCGAGGAGATACGTGAGAATCCTTTCGTTCGTGGCTGAAAAGTTTCATGGAATTTTTGCCAGTTGTCATGTTCCAAGGCGTGCAGGGGTCTATTGTCAACGACTGCTGCATCTTAAATGAGTAGGAGCTCGATTCATGTTCACCACGCGTCGCTTGATTGTCCTCGCTACCGCCGTCGCCATCGTGTCCGGCTGTGCATCGCAACAAAACCCCTATGACAGCCAGGGACAGGCACAGCAACAACAGGGCTCGGGGGGCATGAGCAACACCGCCAAGTATGGCGGTATCGGCGTACTGGCCGGTGCTGCGGCCGGTGCGCTGATCGACCACAAGAACCATGGCAAGGGCGCGCTGATCGGTGGCGCCCTGGCCGGTCTGGCCGGTGCAGGTTACGGCTACTACGCCGACCAGCAGGAAAAGAAACTGCGCGAGAGCATGGCCAATACCGGTGTCGAAGTGCAGCGCCAGGGTGATCAGATCAAGCTGATCATGCCGGGCAACATCACCTTCGGCACCAATTCGTCGGATATTTCCCCGAGCTTCTATCAGCCGCTGAACAACCTGGCCGGTTCCCTCAAGGAGTTCAGTCAGAACCAGATCGAGATCGTCGGCTACACCGACAGTACCGGCAGTCGCCAGCTCAATATGGACCTGTCCCAGCGTCGTGCGCAGAGCGTGGCGACCTACCTGACGTCCCAGGGCGTGAGCGGGGCCAACCTCTCGGCCCGTGGTGCCGGCCCGGATAATCCGGTGGCCAGCAACGACGATGCCAACGGTCGGGCACAGAACCGCCGGGTGGAAGTCAACCTGAAGGCGATTCCCGGCCAGCAGTACGGCCAGCCCCAAGGTCAGCAGCAGTATCAACAACAAGGCCAGCCACAGTATCAGCAGCAATACCAGCAGCAAGGCCAGCAGTACGGTCAGCCGGTCCAGCATTACCCTTGATCGCCTGACCGAACCCCAGGCATGAAAAAGCCCGCCCGATCACTGATCGGGCGGGCTTTTTAATTGCGCGGAAACCGGCTTATTTTTTCAGGCCGTAGTGCTCATCGAGCATGCCCGGTGCATTCGGCGCCTTGGGCGCGTAGTCACGCGGCGGCTCCTGGCTGCGCGGTGGCGTCAGGCGTTCCCGTGGGCTCTGTGCCGCATCGGCATGCAGGGCGGCGAGCAGGCGCTGACGGGTCAGATCGTCCAGGGCCAGGCGGTTGGCGCCCTCGGAGAGATGGTCTTGCACTTCCTGGTAGCTCTGGCTGAGTTTCTTCACCAGGCTCGCGGTGCTGTTGAAGTGGGTGACCACTTCGTTCTGATAACTGTCGAAACGTTCCTGGATATCGTCCAATTGACGCTGCGTGCTGCTCGGGGCGGCACTTGGCACCAGGCGGGCGATCAGGAAACCAATGGCGACACCCGCAACCAGGGCAAGAGTCGGCAACAACCAAACTAAGAGCGAGTGTTCCACGAGTCCTTCCTCTATAAACGGCTTTGCTTTACGTTAACGGCTCGGACCTGCGCTGTATACCGCGATCTTAAGGTCGCAGTGATGTCAGGCACAGACTTTTAGCTAGACGAGTCGACCCCTTGAGAGGTCACGGAGTTCCTTCCTTGCTGATGCGTGAAACCCCTGTATTGATCGATGGCCCTGTCGGCCAACTGGAAGCCTTGTACCTGGACATGCCCGAACCACGGGGCCTGGCGCTGATCTGTCACCCTAATCCGGTGCAGGGCGGGACCATGCTCAACAAGGTTGTCTCGACCTTGCAACGCACGGCCCGCGATGCCGGCCTGATCACCTTGCGCTTCAACTATCGCGGTGTCGGCGCCAGCGCCGGCAGCCATGATATGGGCAGCGGTGAAGTCGATGATGCCCAGGCCGCCGCGCAATGGCTGCGTACGCGACACCCGGACCTGCCGCTGACCCTGCTGGGCTTTTCCTTCGGCGGTTTCGTCGCCGCGAGCCTCGGCGGTCGCCTGGAAGCCCAGGGCGAAAGCTTGCGGCACCTGTTCCTGGCGGCACCGGCGGTCATGCGTTTGCGTGCGACCGATCGTCTGCCGGAACGCTGCCCGCTGACCCTGATCCAGCCGGAAACCGACGAAGTGATCGATCCGCAGCTTGTCTATGACTGGTCCGCCGCGCTGGAACGTCCCCATGAGCTGCTGAAAGTGGCAGAATGCGGACACTTTTTTCACGGCAAGCTGACCGATCTCAAGGATCTGATCCTGCCGCGCCTCTCGAATTGAACAAGCGATCACCCATGACCACACGTACGCGCATCCTCACCGGTATCACCACCACGGGCACGCCGCACCTGGGCAACTACGCCGGGGCGATCCGCCCGGCGATCCTGGCCAGCCGCGACAGCAACGCCGATTCGTTCTACTTCCTGGCCGACTACCACGCCCTGATCAAGTGCGATGACCCGCTGCGCATCCAGCGCTCGCGCCTGGAAATCGCCGCGACCTGGCTGGCCGGTGGCCTGGATGTGGACCGCGTGACCTTCTATCGGCAGTCGGATATCCCGGAAATCCCCGAGCTGACCTGGCTGCTGACCTGCGTGGCGGCCAAGGGCCTGCTCAACCGCGCCCACGCCTACAAGGCCTCGGTGGACAAGAACGTCGAAGGCGGCGAAGACCCGGATGCCGGGATCACCATGGGCCTGTACAGCTATCCGGTGCTGATGGCCGCGGACATCCTGATGTTCAACGCCCACCAGGTGCCGGTCGGTCGCGACCAGATCCAGCACGTGGAAATGGCCCGGGACATCGGCCAGCGCTTCAACCACCTGTTCGGCCAGGGCCGGGAATTCTTCGTGATGCCCGAAGCGCTGATCGAGGAAAGTGTCGCCACGCTGCCGGGCCTCGATGGCCGGAAAATGTCCAAGAGCTACGACAACACCATCCCGTTGTTCAGCAGCGCCAAGGAGATGAAGGACGCCATCTCGCGCATCGTCACCGACTCGCGCGCACCGGGCGAAGCCAAGGATCCGGACAACTCGCACCTGTTCACCTTGTTCCAGGCGTTCTCCACCCCGGTGCAGGCTGCCGAATTCCGTGGCGAGCTGCTGGCGGGCCTGGGCTGGGGCGAAGCGAAGAATCGCTTGTTCACCCTGCTGGACAACGAGCTGGGCGAAGCCCGCGAGCGCTATCACGAACTGATCGGCCGTCCGTCGGACCTGGAGGACATCCTCCAGGCCGGCGCGAAGAAGGCTCGCAGCGTGGCCACCCCGTTCCTCGGCGAACTGCGCGAGGCGGTGGGCCTGCGCTCCTTCGTCAACCAGACCCAGGTGGCCGCGAGCACCAAGAAGAAAGCTGCCAAGGCCGCGCGTTTTGTCAGCTTCCGTGAAGACGACGGCAGCTTCCGCTTCCGCCTGCTGGCCGCCGATGGCGAACAACTGCTGCTGTCGCGGCACTTTGCCGATGGCAAGACCGCCGGCGCGGTGACCAAGCAATTGCAGTCCGGCCAGGCCCTGGACATTCGCAGCGAGGCCGGTCGCTTCAGCGTCTGGCTGGAAGGTGAGTGCGTGGCCGATAGCGCGGACTTCGCCGACGAAGCGTCGCGAAATGCGGCCATCGAGGCATTGCGAGTCGCCTTGACCCCGGCACAGGACTGATCCGAGGCCTTCCCGACCAAGGGTTGATTGCCATTCCCACGGGCCATCGCTAAAGTGACGGCCCGTTTTTGTTACCTCGCTAACGAAATTATGACGCCCCTAGAACGATATCAAGCTGATCTGAAACGCCCCGAGTTCTTTCACGACGCGGCCCAGGAAACGGCTGTGCGCCATTTGCAGCGCCTGTACGACGACCTGATCGCGGCCTCGCAGAACAAGCCGGGCCTGCTCGGCAAACTGTTCGGCAAGAAGGACCAAGCGCCGGTCAAGGGCCTGTATTTCTGGGGCGGCGTGGGTCGTGGCAAGACCTACCTGGTGGACACCTTCTTCGAAGCGCTGCCGTTCAAGGAAAAGACCCGCACGCACTTCCACCGCTTCATGAAGCGTGTGCACGAAGAAATGAAGACCCTGAACGGTGAGAAGAACCCGCTGACCCTGATCGCCAAGCGCTTTGCCGCCGAGACCCGGGTGATCTGCTTCGATGAGTTCTTCGTCTCCGACATTACCGACGCGATGATTCTCGGCACCTTGATGGAAGAGTTGTTCAAGAACGGCGTGACCCTGGTGGCCACCTCGAACATCGTGCCGGACGGCTTGTACAAGGACGGCCTGCAACGCGCGCGCTTCCTGCCGGCGATTGCCTTGATCAAGCAGAATACCGAGATCGTCAACGTCGACAGCGGCGTCGACTATCGCCTGCGTCACCTGGAGCAGGCCGAACTGTTCCACTTCCCGCTGGACGAAGCGGCTCACGAGAGCTTGCGTAAAAGCTTCCGGGCATTGACGCCGGAATGCACCCAGGCTGTCGAGAACGACGTGCTGATGATCGAGAACCGCGAGATTCGCGCGCTGCGTACCTGTGATGACGTGGCCTGGTTCGACTTCCGTGCACTGTGCGACGGGCCGCGCAGCCAGAACGACTACATCGAACTGGGCAAGATCTTCCATGCCGTGTTGCTCAGCGGTGTCGAGCAGATGAGCGTCACCACCGACGACATCGCCCGTCGCTTCATCAACATGGTCGACGAGTTCTACGACCGCAACGTCAAGCTGATCATCTCGGCGGAAGTGGAACTCAAGGATCTCTACACCGGCGGGCGTTTGAACTTCGAGTTCCAGCGTACCTTGAGCCGGTTGCTGGAAATGCAGTCCCACGAGTTCCTGTCGCGGGCACACAAGCCTTAAGCGCGATACCCGGCGCGGCCCTCAGGCCGCGCTGCGTTCAGGGCTGCTCCGTTGCTGGGAAAGTCAAGACGTCTCCGTCCCTGGGGATCAGCAGGCGTGCTTCGACACCGGCCAACTGCGCCGCGTCGGCCAGCGAGCGGCGTGTCACCGGGCAGTGGCTGAGGGCTTCAAGGTGATTGGCGATCACCAGGCCCGCTGACAGCTGCGTGAACTCGACGACCTCTTCAACGCCCATGATGATGTCCCCTCCCAGATCGAATCGAGCGCCGCCCGCCGGCACGACGGACAACTGCGGCCGATGTTCGGCGACGAACGCCTTGACGGTCGGAGTGAGCAGGGTGTCCCCGCTCAGAAAGAGGCTGGGCTCGCCCGGCATTTCAATCAGATAACCCACCCCATGCTCCATCAGCTTGCCCACCAGTCCTTGCCCGTGGGTGCAGCGGACCGTGCGAATCCGACCGCCAAGGAAGGGGCTGGGTTGTTCGTGATCGTCAGGCAACGGCTGCACATTCAAGTCATGTGTGGCCAGATAGGCGGCGTCGTGGGGCGTGCAGATTACCGGCGTGCCGGTGTCGCGCAGCCACTTTTTCGCGGCGCGATCCAGGTGATCGAAGTGACCTTTCTGGCAGTGGGTGATCAGGCAATGGGTCACCGACTGCAGTGCCGCCGTTGCCGACACCGGCAAGTCGACCAGCGGGTTGCGTTGCCTGGCGCTGAATACGCGCAAGGCTGGCAAGGAGAGTTTTCGCGCCAGCATCGGGTCGACCAAAACACGATGGCGCCCGAACTCCAGGATAATCGTCGCATTGCGTAGCTGATGAATGTGCATGGTCACACCTCGGTAAAGAGGTTGCATTGTGTCCGGGCAGGTCGTCACGCAGAATGGCAGGATTGGACATAATGGATTCTGTTTCTGCCATGAGCCGCCCCCTTCGAATCGGTTTGCTTCTTTATCCTGGCTGCATGCCGGCCGGGCTGTTGGCTTTTGCCGATTTGTTGCACGCCGCTAATCGTCGTGCAGGGGACACACTTTTCGAAACGCTGTTTGTCGCCCAGCAGGCCGGTACGGTGGAGTGTGCCCAGGGCGTGTCGTTGCAGGTGTCCAAGGTCTTGTCGGAGACTGCCGTCGATGCGCTGCTGATCGCCGGTTTCTGGGCCGAGTCGTCCCGGCAGGTCGAGACGGCCTTGAGCGATAACCGCGCATTGGTGTCGGCCTTGGCGGCTTGTTCGAAGCAGGTGCAGTTGTGGAGCTACTGCACGGGTGTCTGCCTGATCGCCGCGAGTGGGCGCCTGGACGGCCAGGCGGCGACGGTGACCTGGTGGATGGCCGGTGCCATGGCCCAAGGTTACAAAAAGGTGAACTGGCAGAGCGAGCGTCACTGCGTGATCAACCCGTTGACCGCGACAGCGTCCGGGGTGAATGGTTATCTGCCGATTGCCCAGGCGTTGATCGAGAAGGCGCTCAGCCAGGAGATGTTTCACGACCTGGCCAAGTTGATGGTGTTGGCGCGCCCGGTCCAGGCTCACCCGGCCTTTGCGGCCATGAGCCTGATCGAGCAGTCCAGCCCTCTGCTGCGCCAGTTACACCGGTGTGTCGAGCAGTCACCGGCGGAGCAGATCACCGTGCAGCGGCTGGCGCAGCAGCTCAGTCTGTCCCCGCGCACCCTGGCGCGAAAGGTGAGTGCTGAAACGGGCATTGCCGTGGCGGCTTATGCCCGCTGCATCAAACTCAACCAGGTCAGTGAGCGGCTGATGCTGACGTCCGCGGCGGTCAATACCATCAGCGCCGACCTGGGTTTCAGCAGTGATTCGAATCTGCGGCGGATGTTCAAGGCGCTGACCGATTTGACCCCGCTGGAGTACCGGCAGCAGTTTGGGCGGGGCTGAAAAAAACGCCGGGTGACGGGGTCGGCATTAGCGCTCCCTCACTCGCCAAAGTGTCGGAGATAGTCGGGTAGCTCAACGGTTCGTTGGCAGCCGACCAGCAACCACAACAGAATCCTCGCCTTGCGCGGACACAGGAAGCCCGCCATGTGCGCGCCGCGCTTGATCAGGTCGATTTCACCGCCGATAAAGCCGTAGGAACGGGTTGCCGTTGAACCAGCACCGGTTCGTGTGGCGATCACCACCGGGATCTTCAACGCTAAAGGTGTGAGTGCCCTGGCCCAGTCTTCGCTGACATGACCGGCACCGAAGCCGGCAATCACCAGGCCGTCATAGCCCAACTCCAACAACTGCTCCAGTATCAGCGTGTCGGCCGACAGCGCCGCTTCGAGCAGGGCGATCCGTTGCCCGGTGCGCATCGGCGGCGGCAAGGTTTTCCTCGGCGTCGGGGCGTGCAGGTAGCGCACCGCATTTTCGATGATCAGGCCGCTGGGGCCGAACATCGGCGAGCTGAAGGCTTCCAGCGCCAGTGCATCGCTCTTGCGCACGCGGCTCGCGCTATGGACCTGGCCATTGATCACCACCTGGACGCCACGCCCGCGGCAGGCACTCGCCAGGGCGACCAACCCCGCCTGCTGCAGGTTTGCCGGGCCGTCGGCAGCGATCTCGGCGGCCGAGCGCATGGCGCCGGTCAGCACCAGCGGCTCGTCGCGGTCCCAGAGCAGTTCGAAAAAGAACGCGGACTCTTCCAGGGTGTCGGTGCCCTGGGTGATCACCACACCGCTGGCGCCTTGTTCGACTTGCCGTCTGGCCCAGTCCAGTACGCCGAGCAGAAAGTCGAAGTCCAGCGAAGCGCTGGGTTGCAGGCACAAGGTCTCGACGTGGACCCGTGCCCGTGTGGCGAGCAGGGGCACCTGCTCCAGCAGGGCCTGGCCGTCGACGCTGGGGATAACGCCCTGGTCCGGGTGGGTGGCTTGCATGCTGACAGTGCCGCCCAGGGCGGCGATGGACAGTTGAGGCAGGGACATGGTGCTCTCGCTGATAGAGGTCGGGAAGAGGCGATGCCGGCTGCACCAGAGTACAGCCGGGTGGAGGGAAAGGCGCTGTCGATGGGCGATGATGAACTTTGTAGGAGCCAGCTTGCTGGCGATGGCGTCCGGGTGGGCGGCACAGGGCCTGCGGGCCTCTTCGCGAGCAATCGAGCGTCGACCGGCCGTTCCTACAGGGATCGTGTCAGCCAGCCGATCAGCGGCACGATCAGCGCCGTGCTGAGCGCCATCGACAGCACATTGCCGATATACGGGTGCATATGCCCGGGGATCCGTCGCGACAGGGCGACGGCCAGCGGCGGTGCGACCAGGGCGCCGAGCAGGGCGCTGGCGAGCACCACCAAGGTGCCGCCGCCATGGACCAGCACGGCGGCCGGAGCGACCGAGACAATCGGGATATAGGTCGGGTACCAACCCCGTGCCATCCATTGCCGCCGCCAGACGATCACGCCGATGGCCGACGCCAGCGCCTGGGCCGCGAGTATCGGCAGCAACAGGTCCGAGCCGTAGACCGGGCCGTCCGGGTTGAGCCCGTAGGCCAGCAGTACCCCTAGCAGCAACCCCAGGCTCGCCCATTCATTACCGAAGAACGGCGCTTCGGAAAAGTCCGCGAGGACCCGGCGCATGCCCCAGGTCAGCCCGTGATTGCCGGCTTTCGGCGCGGGTGCCGGCGCAGCGGCTACTGGCGGATCGGCCTTCACCAGCAGCGGCCAGCGCTGACAGAGGGTGAAGGCGATCACGCTGCCGATGGCCATCCCCAGCACATTGCCGATGACCGCCGGCAGGTTCAGCGGATTGCAGACAAAATTGACTATCAGCAGGCACAACGGCGTGACCAGCAATGCCCCCATGACGGCACCATTGATGGCGATCCGCATGCCGGCACCGAACAGCAGCACAGTCGCGGCAGGCACGGAGACGAAGGCGGCGAAGGTCGGCTGCCAGCCATAACGGTGCACGCTCCAGCCCCACAGCAGATTGCTCAACAGCAGGCCCAGCAGCGAACTGCCGATCAGCCAGGGCCACAGGCCGCTGCCATAGCAAATGGCAAAGCCCTGCCAGGCCTTGCCCCGGCGGTGGGCCCAATGGGCCAGGCCGGCACCGGCCAGCAGGCCCAGCGAGGCCAACTCATGCTTGTAGAAGGCCATTTCGCTGATATCGCCAATCACCCAGCGCAGCCAGGCACTGGGGGCGGGCAGGTTCTCCATCATGTGCAGGTAGCCGGCCCCGCTGAATGTATTGCCGAACAGCGTCAGCCAGGCAATCAGCAGGCCGGGCACGATCAGGCCGAGGATGAACAGGCAGGCGGGCAGGTAAGCGAGCCGGCCCTGGTTGGAGGCATTGTTCATGTCGACTCCCCTCAGCGCGGCAGGCCAGGGTGTTCGATGTAGCCGAGCATGCCGTCGTAGAGATCGGTCCGGCGGTCCCTGGGCAGGTCGTTGAGGCTGTTCCAGATCGGCGCGCTGCGGGCGCTGACCAGATCGATATCGGCGAAGAGCAGCGCTTCATCGACGGGCGAGGCCACTTCGCTGAGCGGCCAGCCGTTGGTCCCGGCGATCAGCGAGCAGCCGAGGAAGCGCTCGCCGCGATCGCTGCCGATGCGATTGGCGGCGGCAATAAACACATTGTTGACGTGGGCAGCGGTAATGGTCAGGTAGGAGGCCATGCACTTGCCGGTCTCGTCGAACAGCGGCGGTGGGGTCCAGACCCAGTTGTTCAGGCTGCAGATGATGTCCGCCCCTTGCTGGCTCAACAGGCGCGGCACTTCGGGAAACCAGATGTCCCAGCAGATCAGCAGGCCGATCCGCCCGATGGGGGTGTCGAAGACCGGAAAGCCCAGGTTCCCCGGGGTGAACCAGAGCTTCTCCTCGTTCCACAAATGCGCCTTGCGGTACTTGCCGATAAAACCGTCCGGCCCGACCAGTACCGCCGTATCGAACAACTGCACCCCGTCACATTCGGCGACGCCGGCCGCCAGGTAAATCCGATGTTCTTGTGCGAAATTTATCCAGGCCTGCACGCTGGGGCCCGCCGGCACGGCTTCGGCATGGGCAAAGGCCTCCTGGCGGTTCTGGAAGCTGTAGCCGGTGTTGGACAGCTCCGGCAGCACGATCAGGTCGGCGCCGCCGCGCACCGCCTGGCCCGCCAGCGCGAGGCTGCGGTCCAGGTTGCGCGGGGTGTGGGCCACTCCGGCTTGGGGGTCGAACTGCACGACGGCAACGCGTACGGGGCTGATGGCGGGGCGATGTTCATTCATTTGAGTGCTCTCATTTTTGTTATTCAATCCGAATGGATTGATATCCCTATGAGAAGCCATCCAATGAATGGTGTATGTCGGTTGTCCTCTTGTAAGCCAGTCGGGTATTTCCTAGATCGACTTGGGAATACTGAGCGCTATGGGTGGGTTGTTGGCAGGCGGTCGTCCGCTGTATTCGGGGTAGTGCTTCAAACTGAAACCCCCATTGAATGTGGCGCCGGTGCGCTGGCACAGGTGGATGGTGGCATCGAGGGCGCCTCGCAGGCAGGGTTCGGTCCAGCCGGCGTCGACCGAAAAGGACTCGCCACACAGGTAGAGGCCGGAGCGGGCGGCGTAGTGGCGGTTGTAGTTCATCAGGTCGATGGCTTCGTAATAGGTGCCGGGCCGGTAGAGCTTGGCGGCCCCGAGGGCGTTGCGATCGCTCATCCAGCGATGCACCACGGCCTTTTGCCTGTCGATATAGGGCGAGATCCGGCGATTGATATTGGTGGCGTGCAGCAGGATTCGATCCAGCTCGCCGACGCATTTGTCGACCAGTTCCTGGTCCGAAAACAGCGCGAGTTTGGTCGCATCGTCCTCCCAGGTGTAACTCAGCAGGATGCAGTCGTAAGGATAGGTATCGTTGTAGCGGTAGGTGTACATGTCGTGGATCAGGCTGTCGGTGACCAGCGCCTGGGGGATGCCGTGGGGCTCGCGGAAGAAGTTTTTCTTCAGCGGCGCAAACACCTTGCAACTGGTTTCCCAATGCGCGGTCTTGTAGGCGCTACGGATGTGGAACGGCAGCATCTGCTCGTCGAAGCCCTTGAGCTCGAGGGTGGTTTCGATCAGCCAGGACGGTAGCGTGAGGATCACCGAATCGAACACCTCGCTGCGTTGCTCGCGCTGTTGCGGATCGCTCCATTGCCAGGCGTAGTCAACGCGAATCTGCTGGTTGGGCAGTTTGCTCAGGCCGTTGACCTGGGCCTGGGTGGCGAACCCGCTACCGCGTTGTCGGCAGTGGTCGTAGAAGGACAGGCCACGCTCCTCGGCGGTCATGAACAACAGGCACTCGTCCAGGGCGGCGACGCCAAGGTAGCGCGGGGCGTCGAAGGCCAGGCCGTTGCTGTCGAGCAGCGTGCCCGCCTGCAGGTGAGGCGAGGGCAACGGATCGCCGCGTTCATCGACACGACCGTGCATCAATTGCAGGCGATTGCTGAAGCCGAAGATCGCCGTGCGGATCGGGTACAGGCTGCACGCGTCATAGAACGCGCCCCAACTGCCGTCGCCAATGCCGATGGCATAGAAGATCGCCGACTCTTCGGTGCTCATGCCCACGCCGCCAAAATTGCCCGGGTCGTCCGCCTGCCAATGGCTGATGGCCGGCAGGCTGACGAGGTTGCGAAACGACAGGCTTTCATAGCGCTGGACAATGGCCGACCACAGGCTTTCCCAGCCATCGCTGGCGTAGTGGACCTGGACCTGGTGGGTCATGCGTTCGGCGAACAGGCGCCATTTTTCGTGGACCTGTTTCAGCAGCTTTCCCGGTGGCGGGGTCTGGCCGTCCCGATTGTCCCAGATCAGCATCCGCGGTGTGCCCTGTCCCTCCAGCAGGCCTTCGCGCAGGAAGATCCCGGTGCTGCTGACCTGGGCGCTTCCCGGGTTGGCGAAGTCCGAAAGGCGCAGGTCGAAGCGCTGGGTGTAGTGCGCCAGCACGGAGCGTCCCTGCAGTGGCGTTTCGTCCGCGTGGTTGAAGTATGGCAGGCGCATCGCGCCCATTTCGAACGGGGTGGAACCGGTGGTGGCGGGCTGGCTTTTGTCGATCACGGTCAGGTGCCGGCCGCCGATCCGGCGGGACTGTTCGAGCAGGGTGATGTCGCTGAAGCCACAACGCAGCAACTCGTGGGCCGCGGTGAGGCCGGTGACGCCGGCGCCGATGATGCAGATCCGATGGGACCTGTCCGTGGCGCGGGCGACGCCGCCGGGCTGCTCGACCAGTCGGCGATAGTCGAAGCACAGGTCCGGCGGATTGGGGAACCGGGCGCGCCAGGCGCGGTTGTGCTCCACCGTCGGTGCAGGGAAAGAGGGCTGCTGCTGAGCCAATCCAATAGGCATGGTCGACGCTCCTTGTCAGTGACAATCGGTAGTGATTGCCGGAGCGAGTCTACGAAGGCGAGGGCAGGGCGCTGTGGTAATTAATTATGCAAGGTTGTGCGCCTCTTTCGGCTAGGGTCGAAAGAGGCGCACGGCTTCATGCCGCTTGTTGGAACTGCTGGCGATACTGGTTGGGGGACAGCTCGGTGTGCTGGCGGAACAGTCGGGCAAAGAAGCTGGCGTCGTCATAGCCGACTTCGTAGCTGATCGTCTTGATGCTCTTGCGACTTCCCGAGAGCAGGCCCTTGGCGGTCTCGATGCGCAAGCGCTGCAGGTAGTGCAACGGCTTGTCGCCGGTGGCGGTCTGGAACCGGCGCATGAAGTTGCGAATGCTCATGCCGTGTTCCCGGGCGACGTCCTCGAAACGGAATTTGTCGGCGAAATGTTCTTCGAGCCATTGCTGGATCTGCAGGATGATCACGTCCTGATGCAGCTTCTGGCCGCCGAAACCGATACGTCCCGGGGCGTAGCTGCGCTGGACCTCATAGAGGATGTCGCGGGCCACGGCCTGGGCGACGTTGGCCCCGCAGAAGCGTTCGATCAGGTAGATATAGAGGTCGCAGGCCGAGGTGGTGCCGCCGGCGCAGTAGAGGTTGTCGGCGTCGGTGAGGTGCTTGTCCTGGTTCAGCTGGACGTTGGGGAAGCGCTCACTGAACGTGTTGAAGAAACGCCAGTAGGTGGTCGCCTCCTTGCCGTCCAGCAAGCCGGCTTCGGCCAGCCAGAACACCCCGGTGGCCTCGCCACAGAGTACCGCGCCGCGGGCATGCTGCTCGCGCAGCCAGGGCATGACTTGCGGGTAACGCCGACAGAGGGTTTCGAAGTCGTCCCAGAAGGCCGGCAGGACGATCACGTCGGCATTTTCCAGGCCGCCGTCCACCGGCAGGATCACATCGCTGAAGCTGGACACCGGTTTGCCATCGGGGCTGACCAGGCGTGTCTCGAAGGCCTTGGTCAGTCCGTGGCCGAGCTGCTTGCCGTAGCGCAGGCTGGCCAGGTGGAAGAAGTCCTTGGCTTGCGTGAGGGTGGAAGCGAATACCCGGTCGATAGCCAGGATGCTGACGCGTCGCAAGGGCGTGGAGAGTGGATTAGCCATAATTCCATTGTTCTTATTAGGGTGAAATTCTTATAGGGGAAAGTGGTCAACAGACGGCTGGATCGTCTTATTTTTTGTCGCATGTGTCCAGTGTTACCCGGCAAAACACTGGCATAGGCTCTGTGGGCCAACCCCGGCTTCCGTGTCCTTGCAGGTGCCCCCATGATCCCCAGAACCCTGTTCAGTTCCGAGCACGAGCTGTTTCGCAGCAGTGTGCGCAAGTTTCTCGAGCAGGAGGCGCTGCCCTTCCATGCGCAGTGGGAGAAACGCGGCTATATCGACCGCGAGCTGTGGAACAAGGCGGGGGCGGCGGGGATGCTCTGCTCGCATCTGCCGGAGGCCTACGGTGGCATGGCGGCGGACTTTCTCTACAGTGCGGTGGTGATAGAGGAAATCAGCCGGCTGGGGTTGAGCGGCATCGGTTTTTCATTGCACTCGGACATTGTCGCGCCTTATATCCTGCATTACGGCAGCGAGGCGCTGAAGCTCAAGTACCTGCCCAAGCTGGTGTCCGGCGAGATGGTCACGGCCATTGCGATGACCGAGCCGGGGGCCGGCTCCGACCTGCAAGGGGTGAAGACCACGGCGGTGCTGGATGGCGACGAGTATGTGCTCAATGGCTCGAAGACCTTTATCACCAACGGCTTTCTCGCCGACCTGGTGATCGTCGTTGCCAAGACCGATCCGAAAGCCGGGGCCAAGGGCACCAGCCTGTTCCTGGTCGAGGCCGATACGCCGGGGTTTGCCAAGGGCAAGCGCCTGGAAAAGGTCGGCATGAAGGCCCAGGACACTTCCGAGCTGTTTTTCCAGGATGTGCGGGTGCCCAGGGAGAATCTGCTGGGGCAGGCCGGGATGGGTTTCGCCTATCTGATGCAGGAGTTGCCCCAGGAACGCCTGACGGTGGCGGTGGGCGGCCTGGCGTCGGCCGAGGCGGCGTTGCAGTGGACGCTGGAATACACCCGCGAGCGCAAGGCCTTCGGCAAATCCATTGCCGATTTTCAGAACACCCGCTTCAAGCTGGCGGAGATGGCCACGGAGATCCAGATCGGCCGGGTGTTTGTCGACCGCTGCCTGGAGTTGCATCTGCAAGGCCAGCTCGATGTGCCGACGGCGGCGATGGCCAAGTACTGGGGTACCGACCTGCAATGCAAGGTGCTCGACGAATGCGTGCAGTTGCACGGCGGCTACGGCTTCATGTGGGAATACCCGGTGGCCCGGGCCTGGGCGGATGCGCGGGTGCAGCGCATCTATGCCGGGACCAATGAGATCATGAAGGAGATCATTGCCCGGTCGCTTTGACGTCTTGGGTGGGGGGGCGGAACGGTTACAGACTTGAGGGACCCTTCGCGGGCAAGCTCCGCTCCCACAGGCTTCGGTCGTGCACGGATCTTGAGCGCGACTCCGACATTGTGGGAGCGGAGCTTGCCCGCGAAAGGGGCGGAACAGGCACCGCCCAGTCAGAAGGCTGCTTACGGCGCCGGGTTCGGGTGGTCCTTGTGGATCGCCTCGATGCCCGCCAGCACTTCATCCGACAGCTTCAGGTCGATGCTGGCAATGTTGCTGTCCAACTGCTCCAGCGTCGTCGCGCCGATGATGTTGCTGGTGACGAACGGTTGCCGGGTGACGAACGCCAGGGCCATCTGCGCCGGGTCCAGGCCGTGTTCGCGGGCCAGGGCGACATAGCGGCTGCAGGCCGCCTCCGATTGCGGGTTGAAGTAACGGCTGAAGCGGCTGTACAGGCTCAGGCGCGCCTTGTCCGGTCGTGCACCGCCTTCATACTTGCCCGACAGGAAGCCGAACGCCAGCGGCGAGTAGGCCAGCAGGCCGCACTGCTCGCGCAGGGCGACTTCCGCCAGGCCCACTTCGAAGCTGCGGTTGAGCAGGTTGTAGGGGTTCTGGATCGACACCGCCCGCGGCCAGCCGCGGCGCTCGGCCTCGTGCAGGAATTTCATGCTGCCCCAGGGCGTTTCGTTGGACAGGCCGATATGCCGGATCTTGCCGGCCTTGACCTGCTCGTCCAGGGCTTCGAGAATCTCCTCGATCGGCGTGAAGCTTTCATCGGCCTTGTGCTTGTAGCCCAGTTGGCCGAAGAAGTTGGTGCTGCGCTCGGGCCAGTGCAGCTGGTAGAGGTCGATCCAGTCGGTCTGCAGGCGCTTGAGGCTGGCGTCCAGGGCTTCGACGATATGCCGGCGGTTGTGCTTGAGCTGGCCATCGCGGATATAGTTGATGCCGTTGCCGGGGCCGGCGATCTTGCTCGCCAGGATCCAGTCGGCACGGTCGCCGCGCTGCTTGAACCAGTTGCCGATCATGCGTTCGGTGCTGGCGTAGGTTTCGGCCTTGGGCGGCACCGGGTACATCTCGGCGGTGTCGATGAAATTGATGCCGGCGCCTTTCGCCCGTTCGATCTGGGCAAAAGCTTGTTCTTGGGTGTTCTGTTCGCCCCAGGTCATGGTCCCCAGGCAAATTGCGCTCACGTTCAGATCGGTCCGGCCTAGCTGACGGTATTCCATTGGCTGCTCCTGTGGGAAAGCATCCATAAAAGCAGGTTGAAATTTTTTTCGCAATCTGCATAATTACGCACCTCTTTATGCAGTGGAAGTGATGCGCCGCCGCCAAAGAATCTTGCCGTTGAACGGACGCGCCGACCCGAGCCCCCGAAAGCGTCTGTATCCGGCTGCCTTTGACCTTGTCAAAGTACGCACTATTCAGTAAGATCCGCCGTCTTATTTACAGGCGGCCCCTGAGGCTATAAAGAATGAAAACTTTTACTGCTAAACCGGAAACAGTTAAGCGCGACTGGTTTATCGTCGACGCTGCTGGTCAGACCCTGGGTCGTCTGGCCACCGAAATCGCTAGCCGCCTGCGTGGCAAGCACAAGCCTGAGTACACTCCGCACGTCGACACCGGTGACTACATCGTTGTGATCAATGCTGAGCAGGTACGCGTTACCGGTGCTAAAACCACCGACAAAATGTACTACTCCCACTCCGGTTTCCCGGGCGGCATCAAGTCGATCAACTTTGAAAAGCTGATCGCCAAGGCCCCTGAGCGCGTGATCGAGACCGCGGTCAAAGGCATGCTGCCTAAGAACCCGCTGGGTCGCGACATGTACCGTAAGCTGAAAGTCTATGCGGGCGCTGCTCACCCTCATACTGCTCAGCAGCCCCAAGAACTGAAGATTTAACGGAATAGTTCATTATGTCGGCGACTCAAAATTACGGCACTGGCCGTCGCAAGACTGCAACCGCACGCGTTTTCCTGCGTCCGGGTACTGGCAACATCTCCATCAACAACCGCTCCCTGGACACGTTCTTCGGTCGCGAAACTGCCCGCATGGTAGTTCGCCAGCCGCTGGAACTGACTGAGACTGTCGAGAAGTTCGACATCTACGTCACCGTCATCGGTGGTGGTGTAAGTGGTCAAGCTGGCGCAATCCGCCACGGTATCACTCGCGCTCTGATGGACTACGACGAGACTCTGCGCAGCGCTCTGCGTAAAGCTGGCTTCGTAACCCGCGATGCTCGTGAAGTTGAGCGTAAGAAAGTCGGTCTGCGTAAAGCGCGTAAGCGTCCGCAGTACTCGAAGCGTTAATTCGCTCTTCGCTTCAAAAGAAGCCCGGTTTCCTTGTGAAACCGGGCTTTTTTTTGGGCGAAATATTTTCCTGTGACAACTTGCCACATCCGTAGAGCCCCTATACTACAAGGCTTGGGGCAGGGTGGAACGGGTAATTACCTTGTCAGACGTGGGGCTTTTCATTACCATTCGGCAAAATTTTTATAAGTACAAAGTTTGACTTAGTAGACGCCTGATTTAACAGGCCACAAAGCTGATGGGAGAGGACTGAATGAGTAGCAATGACGGCGTGAATGCAGGCCGGCGTCGCTTCCTCGTAGCAGCCACATCCGTGGTAGGAGCTGCAGGAGCGGTGGGGGCTGCGGTCCCGTTCGTGGGGTCATGGTTTCCCAGTGCCAAGGCGAAAGCCGCGGGGGCACCGGTGAAGGTGAATATCAGCAAGGTCGAGCCGGGGCAGCAGATGATTGCCGAATGGCGAGGCCAGCCGGTATTTATCGTGCGTCGTACCCCGGAGATCCTTGCCAATCTCGGCAAGATCGAGGGTCAACTGTCTGACCCTGAGTCCAAGAGTTCCGTACAACCCACCTACGTCGATCCGAAAAACCGCTCGATCAAGCCAGAGGTCCTGCTGCTGATCGGTATCTGTACCCACCTGGGGTGCTCACCGACATTCCGTCCGGAAGTGGCGCCCGCCGATCTGGGCAAAGACTGGGTCGGTGGCTATTTCTGCCCTTGCCACGGTTCCCACTACGATCTGGCTGGCCGTGTCTACAAGTCGCAACCCGCGCCTTTGAACCTGCCGGTTCCACCGCATTCCTATGAGTCCGACACGATCATTGTCGTTGGCGTCGATACGGAGAAAGCGTGATGAGCAAGTTCATGGATTGGGTCGATGCGCGTTTCCCCGCCACCAAGATGTGGGAAGACCACCTCAGCAAGTATTACGCTCCAAAGAACTTCAACTTCTTCTACTTCTTTGGCTCCCTGGCACTGCTCGTCCTGGTCAACCAGATCGTCACCGGTGTCTGGCTGACCATGAGCTACACCCCGTCGGCGGAAGAGGCCTTTGCCTCCGTCGAATACATCATGCGCGACGTCGAGTACGGCTCGATCCTGCGCCTGCTGCACTCCACCGGCGCTTCGGCGTTCTTCATCGTGGTCTACCTGCACATGTTCCGTGGCCTGCTCTACGGTTCGTACCAGAAACCCCGCGAGCTGGTGTGGCTGTTCGGCATGCTGATCTACCTGGCGCTGATGGCCGAGGCGTTCATGGGCTACCTGCTGCCGTGGGGCCAGATGTCCTACTGGGGCGCCCAGGTGATCATCTCGCTGTTCGGTGCGATCCCGGTCATCGGCAACGACCTGACCCAGTGGATTCGTGGTGACTACCTGATTTCCGGGATTACCCTGAACCGCTTCTTCGCCCTGCACGTGGTGGCCTTGCCGATCGTGATCCTGGGCCTGGTGGTGCTGCACGTGCTGGCGCTGCACGAAGTCGGTTCGAACAACCCGGACGGCGTCGACATCAAGAAGCTCAAGGACGAAAACGGCGTACCGCTGGATGGCATCGCCTTCCACCCGTACTACACCGTGAAGGATATCGTCGGCGTGGTGGTGTTCCTGTTCATCTTCTGTTCCATTGTGTTCTTCTTCCCGGAAATGGGCGGGTATTTCCTCGAAAAACCCAACTTCGAAGTGGCCAACGCCTTCAAGACGCCTGAGCACATCGCCCCGG
>JACXTT010000869.1_pt1 | contig 51546 bp, 43 predicted proteins | sample 9270951 | NCBI WGS metagenome assembly JACXTT01 (sample SAMN15532306, study PRJNA645909) | rock metagenome | isolation source: weathered quartz diorite | place: Puerto Rico | collected 2017-06-21
CCTTGTCGCCGCGCTGAAGGATGTAGATCAGGCCTTTCGAGTCCGTCGCCACCGACGACACCATCCCCAACGCCCATCCCGCGGAGGGCGGCTGAATGGAGAACTCCGTCCGCTCCACAGCCAGTCGCGGCGACCGCGCCGCCAGCGCCCGCAACTGGTCCGCTTGCTCTTCGGGCGTCTGAGCGGAAGCCCACCAGCACACCAGCAAAAGAGGGATTCGCCAAATCATCACGCTGAGTATGGCTCGCCGGACGGGCCGGCCTTTGATTCGATACACTGAATCGCTGATGTGCACTTGATCCGGCACATGACGATTGAGGTGATCCAGTGTTGATCGATCCCAGAACGTCCGGCGCCGAAGAGGTTGTCATGCACGGCGTGCTCTGGCTGAAGCTCATCGTCGAAGTTGCCGGCGCGGGAATGATCGGCGTCGGACTCGTGGTCTTCGCCGTTTCCTGGATCGGCGGCCGGCGGGCTTCCGGCAAGGATCTGTTGGGCGTGGCCCGCCTGCGGTTTGCCCGGTTTCTGGCGCTGGCGCTGGAACTGCAGCTTGGCGCCGACATTCTTTCGACGGCGGTAGCGCCGAGCTGGGATCAGATCGGCAAGCTGGGCGCGATCGCCGTGATCCGGACGGCCCTGAACTTCTTCTTGCGGAAGGAGCTGCACGAGGAAGCCTCGAGTCTGGGCGCGTAAACGCAGCCCCCGCGGTATATCATTGGACAGCCATGCTGACTCGACGCGAATGGGGAACCGCCACGGCGGCCCTTCTCGCCTCTTACGCCGGCTCGCCGGAACGCTCTTCCGGCCAGAAGCCGGCCGCCGGTCCGCTCTACTTCGACCTGCACATCGACACTCCGTCGCGCCTTGTTTCAGAAGGGCTCAATCTGGCGGAAAGCCACTCGTACACCTGCGTCGACATCCCGAAGATGAAACAGGGCGGCCTCAATGCCGGCTTCTTCGCCGTGTTCGCGCCCGCGCGAAGCATGACGCCGGTGGAAGCGGTGAAACAAGCCCTGACCATCACCGATGTCGTCGTCGAAGAGGTGAAACGCCATCCCGCCGATCTGGTTCTCGCCACGTCCACGAACGACGTGCTGAGAGCCAAGCGGGAGGGCAAGGTCGGAATCCTGCTCGGAGTCGAGGGCGGCCACATGATCGACTCGAGCCTCGAAGTTCTCCGCGAGTTCTACCGCCTTGGCGCGCGGTACCTGGGCCTCACGCACAGCGGGAACACGCCCTGGGTGGGCGCGGCCGAGTACTCCGACGGCCCGAAAGGTCTCACCGACTTCGGCCGGCAGGTGGTCCGCGAGATGAACCGCCTCGGCATGATGATCGACCTGTCGCACGCCTCCGATCAAGCCTTCTACGATGCGATCGACACGTCGAGGGCGCCGATCCTCAACACGCACGCCGCCTGCCGGTCCCTCGCGAACCACCCGCGCAATGTGACCGACCACATGCTCAAGGCTCTGGCTCAAAATGGCGGCGTCCTCGGCGTGGCTTATTACACCGGCATGCTGGACGACGCCCATCGCGCGCGCTTCCCGGAACTGGCCGCGATCGGCCGCAAGCGAGAGGAGGTTCGCAAGCAGTTCTCAGGCGACAGGAAGCGGCTGTCCGAAGAACTCTGGAAGCTTAACCTGGCGGAAGTCGAGACCATCGGCCAGCCTCCCCTTAGCCGCCTGGTGGATCACATCGAGCACGCGGCGACGGTCGCCGGGATCGACCACGTCGGGTTGGGCTCAGACTTCGACAGCATCGGTCTCAAAGTGCCTGAAGGCCTGGAACATATCGGCAAGACGCCGAATCTGGTCGCCGCGCTCAAGAAGCGGGGCTTCTCGGATGAACATGTCGGGAAGGTGTTGGGAGGCAATGCGCTGCGGGTGATGCAAAAAGCGGAGGCCGCGGCGGGCTGAGCGGAGATTGCGCTTACAGCACCGCCTCGCGGTCGCGCACGCCCAGCAGATAAAGGATGCCGTCCAGCCCCAACGTCGAGATGGCCTGCCGCGCCTTCTGACGCACCAACGGCTTGGCGCGGAACGCAATGCCCAGGCCGGCTAGCCTCAGCATCGGCAGGTCGTTCGCGCCGTCGCCGACGGCGATCACCTGCTCCATGCTCAAGTTCTCGCCGCGCGCGATCTCTTCGAGCAGCGCCGCCTTGCGCGCCCCGTCCACGATGGGCGGGATCACCTCGCCGGTCACGAGCCCGTCACGGATCCCAAGCTCGTTGGCGTGGAGGTAGTCGATACCCAACCGCCGCTGCAGCACGCGGCCGAAAAACGTGAAGCCGCCGGATAGGATCGCCGTCTTGTAGCCCAGGCGGCGCAGCGTGCCGACCAACCGCTCGGCGCCATCCATCAACGGAATGCTCGCAACCACTTCTTCAAGTGCCGTTTCCGGCAACCCCTTCAGCAGCGCGACGCGCCGGCGAAAGCTGGACTGAAAATCCAGCTCCCCCCGCATCGCGGCTTCAGTGATCGCTCGGACTTGCTCGCCCACGCCGGCCAGCCGCGCCAGCTCATCGATCACTTCGCCCTGGATCAGCGTGGAGTCCATGTCGAAGGCCACCAGGCGGCGATTCCGGCGGTAAACATTGTCGTGCTGGAACGCGATGTCGATGTCGTGCTCGTGGGCCAGGCGTAGCAGCTCCCCGCGGATTTCGTCTTCGCCCGCAGGTTCACCCGAGACGGCAAGCTCGATGCAGACGCGTCCCGAGGCGTCTTCCGGATCGAGCGGAGTGCGGCCAGAGAGCCGGTCGATGCGGTCGATGTTCAGCCCGGCCCGCGCGACGATGCCGCTCACGCCGGCCAGGTGTTCGGCGGTGATGGTCGGCCCTAGAAGCGTCACCAGAAACCGCCGCTTGCTCTGCGCCCGGACCCAGCTTTCGTACTCCCCGGCGGAAATCGCTGTGAAGCGGATCTGCATGCCCAACTCGTGTGCGCGCAGCAGCAGCTCGGTCAGCAACGCCGAAGACTTCATCTCCTCGGTCAGCTCCACCAGAATACCCAGCGCAAGGGCGTCGTGGATCACCGCCTGCCCCACGTCGAGAACGCGCGCGCCATGAGCCGCCAGAATGGCGGTGAGCGAATGAGTGACGCCGGCCTTGTCATGGCCGGTGATATCGATGAGCAGTACTCTGGACTGAGGCAACGAAGGCATGCGATGTCTTCTGTCGTCCGTCCTCAGGAAAGGGATTGTCGGGGGTTGGTGGACCTGAAGGGATTCGAACCCTTGACCTCTTCCATGCCATGGAAGCGCGCTCCCAACTGCGCCACAGGCCCCTTTCGGTCGACCTTTGAAGTATAACATTGACACTCTCCCTCGTCCACTCACTACAATGAAATGATGCCGTCCTGGGGCAGACTGCATGCCCTCCTTATATCCATACTTGTGGTCGCCGCGCTGGCCGGCACCGGCTGTGTCGCGCGCCGCCGCGTCATCACGCGCAAAGGCGCATCCACGCCGACGCAGACCCTGCTGACCGCCGACCGCCAAAGCCTGCTCGATCGAATTACGCAATCCTACGAAGCTGTCCGCTCCTTCTACGCCACCGTCGACATGGTGCCCGCGCTGGGAAGCGCCGAAAAGGGCAAAGTGACCGAGTACAAGGACGTCCGCGCTTACGTCCTCTACCGCCGCCCTTCCGATATCCGCATCATCGGCCTCTACCCCGTGGTGCGGAATAAGGCGTTCGACATGACCTCCGACGGCCGCACATTCCGCCTCTTCATTCCATCCAAAAACCGCTTCATCACCGGAGTCAACCAGATGGAGAAGCCCTCGCCGAACAAGCTCGAGAACCTGCGCCCGCAGCACTTCCTCGACGCGCTGCTGGTGAAGCCGGTCGATACGGCGAAGGAGAAGACAATCCTCGCCAACATGACCGACGAGGATAACGCCGAGTACATTCTGGAAGATATCGAGCCGCTGCCTTCCGGTGACCTGCGCCTGAAGCGTCAGATCTGGTTCGACCGCCTGAACCTGCGCATCATGCGCCAGATCGTCTACGATGAAGCGGGCGACATCCTCACCGACGCGCGCTACAAGGACTGGAGCGTCTTCGACGGCGTAACCTTTCCCCGGCACATCGAAGTCAACCGCCCCAAGGACGAATACGGCGTGGTCATGACGTTCATTAAAATGGAAATGAACCAGCAGCTCGGGGACGACCGGTTCGTGCTGGAACAGCCCGAGGGCACCGACCTGCACGTGCTGGGGAGCAAACCGAATTGATCCAGAAACTGGTTTGGGAGAACATCAAGCACCGGCCATTGCGCACGCTGCTCAGCGCGCTGCTCATCGCCATTCCGGTCACGCTAGTCTTGACTCTGGTCGGCCTCAGCCGCGGGATGATCGACGATTCGCGGCGGCGCGCTTCGGCCGTCGGCGCCGACATCCTCATCCGTCCCAAGGGTTCTTCCGTGATGACCGGCTTGTCCGACGCGCCCATCCCCGAAAAACTGCTCGACCACCTGCGCAAGCAGCCCCATGTCCAGTTCGCCACCGGCGTTGTCGTGCGAAACGTGCAGGGCTTTCTGTCTTCCATGGCGGGAATTAACATCGACGAGTTCACGCGCATGTCGAACGGCGGCTTCCAGTTCGTGTCGGGCGGTCCATTCCGCAACAATGACGACGTCATCGTGGACGAATATTACGCCCGGGAGCGCAAGCTCTCGGTCGGCAGCCGGATCGAGCTGATTAACCGCTCCTGGAGAGTGTGCGGCATCGTCAAATCGGGTGTACTCAACCGGCTTTTCGTTGACCTCCAGAACCTGCAAGAACTTTCCGGCAGCAGCCAGAAGCTATCGCAGATCTATCTGAAAGTGGACGATCCGAAGAACATTTCCGCGGTCATCGAATCGCTGAAAAGCCAGCTCGTCGACTATCCGATTTATTCCATGGAGGAGTTCGTCTCGCTGCTCCGCGTCGACGGCATAACCGAGCTGCGGATTTTCATCCGGGTGATGATCGGCATCGCCGTCGTCATCGGCTTCGCTGTGGTCTGCCTCTCAATGTACATGGCGGTTCTGCAGCGCACGCGCGAGATTGGCATTCTGAAATCGCTGGGCGCTTCGAAGATGTTCGTGCTGGCCATCATCGTGCGCGAAGCCGTGCTGATGTCGATCGTCGGCACGGTCATCGGCATCGTGCTAAGCTTCGGCGCCCGTTGGGCGTTGAACACGTTCGTGCCGTCATCGTTTCGCACGGATGTGACGCCGGATTGGTGGCCCTACGCGGGGCTCATCGCGCTGGCCGGCGCGGTGCTGGGCTCGCTCTATCCGGGATGGCGGGCAGCCAGCCAGGATCCGATCGAGGCGCTCGCTTATGAGTGAAGGCATCATCCGGATCGGGAATCTGCGCAAGGTCTATCGCGTCGGCAACGTGGATGTGGAGGCTTTACGCGGCGTCGATCTCTTGGTCGAGCGCGGCGAGTTCATGGTCATCATCGGGCCCTCCGGCTCCGGTAAATCGACGCTGTTTCACATCATCGGAGGACTCACGCCGCCGACTTCCGGCACGGTTCGAGTGGCGGATCAGGATCTTTCGCTGTTGACCGACGCGGGGCGGACGCAAATGCGCAAATCGACGGTCGGCTTCGTGTTCCAGAAATTCAATCTGCTGCCGACGCTGACAGCGGCCGACAACATCGCCCTGGCGCGGCACCTTGCCGGCAACAACGGTCCTGAAAACCCCGGCTTTCAGGACGCGCTGAAGCTGCTCGGCATCGAGGGCCGTCTGGCTCACAAGCCGAGCGAGCTGTCCGGCGGCGAGCAGCAGCGTGTAGCTCTGGCGCGCGCGATCGTCAACAGCCCGGCCATTCTGTTGGCCGATGAGCCCACCGGGAACCTGGATACGGAGAACTCGCTCATCGTCCTGGCGCTGCTGCGCGACTTGAACGAGAAGCTCGGCCAGACCATTCTCATGATTACGCACAATCCGGAAGCGGCTGAGTACGGGCACCGCATTGTGCAGATGCGGGACGGGCGCGTAGTCGGCTGAGTGGCACAGGCGTTCTCGCCTTTGGACTGCCTGGCCGACACAGGCATGGCATGAATGCCTGTGTCACGGGCGTCACAGCCAGTCCACCAAGCGGATACAATAAAACACATCATGATGAACCGGCGGGCAATCCTGCGCAGCTCGGCGGCGGGCTTCGGCCTGCTCGGACTGCGTGGAATGTTGGGCGCTGCCGGCCTTGCTCAAAGCCCGCTCGCGGCCAAGCCTCCGCACTTCGCGCCCCGCGTCAAACGCGTGATATTCCTCTTCATGCACGGCGGGCCGTCGCACCTCGACACCTTCGATCCCAAGCCACGCCTGGAGCAGGACCACGGCAAGCCCGTCCCCTTCAAGCGGGGCCTGACCTTCGGCGAGGACGCGGTGCGCGGCCTGATGAAAGCGCAGTGGGAGTTCAAGCAGCACGGCCAAAGCGGTATCCCTGTGAGTGCGTTGTTCCCTAATGTCGCGCGGCGCGCCGACGATCTCTGCGTCATCCGATCCATGGTCGGCGACGGCGTGGACCACGGCGCAGCCCTGCTGCAACTGCACACCGGCGTCTTCTCGTTTAAGCGGCCCAGCATGGGCTCCTGGGTTCTGTACGGGCTCGGGACGGAGAACCAGGATCTGCCCGGCTTCCTCACCATCAAGCCCTCGCTGGGACACGGCGGGCAGAACAATTGGAGCTCCAGCTTCCTGCCCGGCGAGTTTCAAGGCACGGCGATCGGCAACTCCGGCATGAGCGTGGAGGAGATCTCCAAAGATCCGGTGCCCTACCTGGCGGCGCGCGGCCTGAAGGGCGACGATCAGCGCTTCGAGCTGGATCTGCTGCAGAACATGAACCGGCGCCACCTGGAGTCGCGGGATCACGACCCGGACCTGGAGGCGCGGATCGGCGCCCTGGAGCTGGCTTTCCGCATGCAAGTGAAAGCGCCCGAAGCGTTCGACGTGAAGAAAGAATCCGACGCCACGAAGAAGCTCTACGGCCTGGACCGCAAGGAGACCCGGGACTTCGGCTGGCAGTGTCTGCTCGCCCGGCGGCTGAGCGAGCGCGGCGTGCGTTTCGTCCAGTGCTCGCACAGCTACAAGTGGGATCAGCACAGCGAGTTGGTGAAGCTGCACACGCAGAACGCGGCCGAGGTCGACCTGCCCATCGCCGGCCTGTTGCAAGATCTGAAAGCCCGTGGGCTGTTCTCCGAAACGCTGGTAATCTGGGGAGGCGAATTCGGGCGCACGCCGTGGGCGCAGGGCGGAGACGGGCGCGACCACAATCCGTACGGCTACACCATCTGGATGGCCGGCGCGGGCGTGAAGCCGGGCTTCATTTACGGCGCCACCGACGAGTTCGGTTACCACGCCGTGGAGGACCGGATGCACCTGCACGACCTGCACGCCACCGTGCTGCACCTGATGGGTCTGGATCACGAAAAGCTCACCTATCGCTGGGCCGGACGCGACTTCCGTCTGACGGACGTCGCCGGCGCGGTGGCGAAGAAGATCATGGCGTGATGCGAGCACACCTTTTCTTTCTGGCTGCCGGAACGCTGGCCGCGCAAAGTCAGGACCCGGCCGAGTTCTTCGAGAAGAAGGTGCGTCCGGTGCTGGCGTCGAAGTGCCAGGTGTGCCACGGCGCGAAATCTCAAATGGGCGGGCTGAACCTCGCCTCGGGCGCGGACGCGGTGCGCGTGGCCAAGAGCGGCCGGCTGTTGGAAGTGCTGGGCTACGAGTCGGCGGTCAAGATGCCACCGGGCGGCAAGCTTTCCGCCGCGGAGATCGCGGATTTCAAAACCTGGGTCGACACGGGCGCGGCGTGGCCGGGCGGGACGGTGACCGCCGAGGCGCCCAAGGGAAAGCGGATCACGGACGCGGACCGCGCGCATTGGGCTTTCCGACCCGTGAAGGACTACGCGCCGCCGGTGGTCCGTAGCGCGGCCTGGGTCAAGGGTCCAATAGACCGCTTCATTCTGGCCAAGCTTGAAGAGAGCAAGCTGAAACCCGCTCCGCCGGCTTCCAAATTGACGCTGCTGCGCAGGGTCACCTACGATCTCACCGGGCTGCCGCCCACTCCCGAGGAAGCCGACGCATTCCTGGCCGATTCCTCCGCCGACGCTTTTACAAAGGTGGTAGACCGCCTGTTGGCTTCCCCGCGCTATGGCGAGCGCTGGGGACGACACTGGCTGGACGTGGCGCGCTACGCCGATTCCACCGGCATGGACGAGGACCATCTCTACCCTCACGCCTGGCGCTACCGCGACTGGGTCATCGATTCGTTCAACAAGGACACGCCTTACGACCAGTTCGTGATGGAGCAGATCGCCGGCGACCGCCTTCCGCGGCCGAATCCTGTAGCCACCGGGTTCCTCGCGCTGGGCCCGAAGCCGCTGGCCCAGCAGGATCGCGTCAAGATGATTTACGACGTGGTGGACGAGCAGATTGACGTCACCTCGAAAGCGTTTCTCGGCCTGACGCTGGCCTGCGCGCGCTGTCACGACCACAAGTTCGATCCACTGTTAGCCCGCGACTATTACGCGATGGCAGGCATGTTCGCGTCCTCCACGAACTTCCGCAACCTGGGCCGGCCGGGCGCTGTTTCCTATATTTACTACGAGCCCCTGGACCGCGAGGCATACGCGCGCTATCAGGACCATCGATCGAGGGTGTACGCCAAGCAGATGGAAATGGAAGAAGTACTGGGGGGGGACCTGGAAGCCAAGGCAAAAGAGTGGGAAGCACGACTGGCAAGCGACATCGTGACGGCGTGGAAGGTGCAGCGTGGCGCCAAGGCGCCCACGGGCACAGACGCGGTGACGCTGGCGCGGTGGCTTTGCTACCTGGACCCGAACGATCCAAAGCCGCATCTGAAAACCTACTACGAAGCCGGCGAGGGCTCCATCGAACAGGTTGCCCGCGAAATGTCGGCTTCTTATTCGGCGTCCGCGAAGAAATGGCTGGAGCAACTGGCCAACTGGCGCAAACGCTATCGCGAAGAAGTCAAGCTCGACCGCGACCTGCCGGCGCGGCCTGCCTTCGATCCCGACAAGGACCCGCTCTTCGCCGGAATCAGCTTCAAGGACGGCCCGTTTGCGTACTCCGACTCTCCGCGCGTGGCCGCCTTGCGGGCCGAGTATCAGAAACTGAAAGACACCCTGCCCGAAGAGCCGCCCATGGCCAGCGCGGTCACCGACGGCGAAATCGTGGATCAGAAGATCTTTGTCCGCGGAGATCACCACTCGCCGGGCGAGCCCGCCCCGAAAACCTTCCCCGTCGTTCTCGCCGGCGAATCGCAGGAACCGGTGCATCAGGGCAGCGGACGCTTGGAGCTGGCGCGATGGCTGGCCCGCGCAGACAATCCGCTCACCGCGCGCGTGATGGTGAACCGCGTGTGGCAGTGGCATTTCGGCGAAGCCCTGGTCCGCACGCCGAACAACTGGGGCCGCACCGGCGAGAAGCCGACCCACCCCGAGCTTCTGGACTATCTTGCCCGGCGCTTCGTCGAGAGCGGCTGGTCCGTCAAGTCTCTGCACCGGCTGATTCTGCTTTCGAACGCCTATCAGATGTCCAGCGTCGCGCACCCCGAAGCGAAGAAGGCCGACCCGTCGAACCGCCTGTGGTCGCACTTCAACCGCCAGCGGCTGACCGTCGAAGCGATTCGCGACAGCCTGCTGTCGTTCGACGGATCGCTCGACGAGACCCGGGGCGGCAGCCTGCTTTCGTCCGGCAAGCGAAAACGCGATGAGGCGTCGCCGGACAGTGTAAGACGTCGCACTGTTTACCTGCCCGTTCGGCGAGGGAGCATGCCGGTCCTGTTGTCGATATTCGATTTCGGCGACGCTACAACGTCCACCGAAGGCCGCACGCGTACTAACGTTGCGCCGCAAGCCCTGTTCATACTGAACAGTGAGTTCGTACAGGAACGGGCTCGCGGGATGGCGCAGCGCCTGCTTGACGCCGCCGGCGCAGATGGAAGCCGGATCGACCGCGCATATCTGACAGTGCTCGGCCGTCCGCCCGCCGCGGACGAGGCCGACCGCGCGCTTACCTACATCGCCTCTCTGCAACAGCGCCTTGACGGGCCGGATGCCCGACTCCGCGCCTGGCAAAGCTTCTGCCATGTCCTGATGTCCGCTAACGAATTCGTCTACCTCGACTGATCCAACCCCTGATTTCGCAGCGACATACACCCCCTGAATCCTTTGCCGGCCTTTGGTATCTAACCTTGATGTGAAGATTCTTGATGCCAAGCAGAAGCCGCCGAGCGGCGTCCACGTCTGGCTGGTCCTCTGGAAGACCACGCGGGCCGTGGAGGTCCGGGCGACCCGCAGCATCGAGGCGCTCGGGCTGTGCGGCAGCGACTTCGGCGTGCTCGAAGCTCTGCTGCACAAAGGTCCCTTGCCCGTGAACGTACTGGGCCGCAAAGTCCTTCTGACCAGCGGTTCCATCACGACCGCAGTGGACCGCCTGGAGCAGCGCGGACTGGTAGAGCGAAGGCCGGACGCCGAGGACCGACGGGCGCGCGTGGTTCATCTGACGCCGGAAGGCCGGAAGCTGATCCGCAAGGCGTTCGCCGGTCACACCGCCGACATGGAGCGCGCAGTCGATGTGCTGGCGCCTCGCGAGCGGTTAACACTCGTGGGCCTGCTCAAGAAGCTTGGCCGTCAGGAAGAATTCAGAGAGGGAAAACAAGGATGAAGAACCTGAAGTTAGTGAAGAATATCTATGGCAGCGGGTCCACGCACTGGGTGGGCGACGGTTTCCCGGTGCGCAACATGTTTCCATCGAACGGGCTGGAGTCGGAGGTGAGCCCGTTCCTGATGCTGGATTACGCTGGGCCGAAGTATTTCGAGCCCACCGATAAGCCTCGCGGAGTGGGGGAGCATCCGCACCGCGGCTTTGAAACTGTGACCATCGCCTACCAGGGCAGCGTGGAACACAGAGACTCGGGCGGCAACGCGGGCACCATCGGACCGGGCGACGTGCAGTGGATGACCGCCGCATCGGGCATAGTCCACGAGGAAAAGCACGAGCGCGAGTTCGCCAAGAAGGGCGGCACCTTCGAAATGATTCAGCTTTGGGTGAATCTGCCCAAAAAGTACAAGATGTCGGCGCCGAAATACCAGACCCTGACGACGGGTCAAATCCCATCGGTGCCGGTGGACGGTGGCGGATCGGTCCGCGTGATCGCGGGCGAGTGGAACGGCGCCAACGGTCCGGCTGAAACCTTCACGCCGGTGAACTTGTTCGACGTCCGCCTTGCAAAGGGAGCCAAGCTGGAACTCGCGCTGCCCGAGGGCTTCAACACGGCGCTGTTTCTACTGAAGGGAAACGTCCGCGTGAATGGCACTCATGATCTGGAAGGCGAAGCCCGCATCGCCGTACTCGACACGAAGGGGGAGGGCGCGTCGCTCGAAGCCAGCGAAGACACGACATTGCTGGTGTTAAGCGGCGAGCCGATCCGCGAGCCGGTGGCCAGCTACGGACCTTTCGTGATGAACACGCGGCAGGAGTTGATGCAAGCCGTGGAAGACTACCAGGCCGGCCGAATGGGCCACCTGAGCTAAGCTTACTTCCCTTCCAATCCCACGGAGGTAACCACGACGCCAAGCTCGCGTCCGTCAGCCTCCGCCGGGGACAGGAACCTGTCCAGCACGAAATCCGCCTCGACGATTTCCTTGCCTAACGCGGAAGCCGGCACGTCGCGCCGGTACTCGTGAGCGCCGGGCGCCGCGATGGTTTCAGGAGCCATCGCGGCGCTTCCAATTTTCGCCTGCACCGTGATGTTCTTCAGCTTCCGCAGAGAAGCTTCCGGCACAAGGAATTTCAGCACCAGCCACGCACCGGACTTCTCCGCTCCAGCCGGCGGACGCAGCGCGGCGGTGAACCTTCCCGCCGTCCAGCGCCAGGCGTTCTGCTCAACGCCGTGAAATCCTCGCAGAAGCTGGCCGGCGGTGGATGGATCGGCCATGCGGATGGTGCTCGCCGCGCGGCCCGGCTCCAGCAAGGTCCACTCCCAGTCGTGCTGTTCCGGGTTCAGCGGTTTGGCACGATTGTATCCGCTGGCTTTGATCAGGGCCTCAAGCTCGGCGGGCGTGGTCTTGAAGCCGGCAAGCTGCTCCGGGATCACCTCCACCACCAGCTTGGGATGAAACCGCCGCAGCGTCTCTGCCGCGCCGCGCAGCACGGACACCTCGGCGCCTTCGACGTCCACCTTGATCGCGTCCACCCTCGTGAGGTTGAGCTCGCGGACTACGTCGTCGATGGGGCGGCCGCGCACCGAAAACGCCTTGGGGGCCTCCGCCGCCGAGATGTTGGCGTTGTCGCGGGTGAGCGAGGACGCTCCTGTATTGATCTCCGGCGCGGCATAGAGCGTCAGAGTCTGCTCGCGGTCCGTGCAGGCAATGGGCTGAACGATCACGTTCTCCGCGCGGTTAGCCGTCACGTTGGACCGCAGGAATTCCAGCGTATCCGGATTCGGCTCGAACGCCACCACCCGGCCCGTCTTCCCGACTTTGGCCGCCGCCTTCATCGAGAAATAGCCGATGTGCGCGCCCACGTCGAGAAATACGGAGCCCTCCGAAAGCGCCGGCAAGATCGACTCCCAGATCTCGGGCTGCCATTCGCCGCCCCGCAGGATCGATACGGAAACCAGATCCAGCGGGTCGAGCAGATAGCTGATGCCAGGCTCCACCTGAATGCGAACCGGCGCCAGCAGACCGAGGCGGCACAAGAGTGGCACCAGGTTGCGGACTTCCCATTTGCCGCGCTGAAACGGGTAGTGGTCCACCCACGCATTCTCCAGCCGGAAGTAGGTGCGCGTGAATCCTCGCCGGTTGACGTGAGCATAAACCTGAAGGGCCGCGAAGATGGCTACGAGGACGGCGGCCAGAAGCAGCAGTTTGCGGTAACGGGACAACTGACTAGGATATCGGGTTTAAGACCGGCGATTCTTACGCCGCGTCGTGGAAGATAATGCCAAGCGTGAGCCGGGAGCTGGACAGCACCGGGCTGACGCCGTGTTTGACGTTGCCCCGATAGAATCCTTTGCGCCCTTGCACTGGACGGTATCGAGTGGTGAAGATGACGCCCTCGCCAAGACCCGGCGCCTGGACGTAGCCGACGGATTGCGCGCGGGGGCGTTGCTCCACCAGCAGGAAGTGGCCGCCGGTGAAGTCGCGCCCGGGCTCCCGCAGCGAGATCACCACCTGAAACGGGAAGAAGACCTCGCCGTACAAGTCCTGGTGGAGGCAGTTGTAGTCGCCGACGCTATAGCTCAGCATCAGCGGAGTCGGGCGCGATTGTCCATGGGAATAACAGAATGCACGCAGCTCGCCGAGTGTGCCGGGAAAGCGCGTCTCCATGCCGAGGGCCTCCATCCAGCGGTTCGCTACCGGAGCCAGGTGCGGATAAATCTCCTGGCGCAGCCCCGCGACCAGGTCCGGTAACGGATCGGCGAAGTACTGATATTCGCCGCGGCCAAAGCGGTAGCGAGCCATGTCGATGCGTCTGCGGAAAAGCTCGGAGCGCGGATAGAGCTCCGCCAGCGCGGCGCACTCGGCTGCGTCCAGCAGCCGGGGTGTCGGAGCATGGCCCTGCTCCCAGAGCGCCGCTTCCATCGACTCCCAGGGGAGTGCCGCGACGCGATCGCGTACCGGTGGCGTATCCATGGAACCAGCGTAGACCGGAACTGTGAAAAACCGGTAGGCCGCGGGCGCAAACATGCGGCCGTCCCCTGATGTATGCTGATTACCTATGAAAAAATGGCTCGGGCTCCTATTCTCCGTGGCGGTGGTTTCAGCCGCGACGGGCTCTTCGGACGAGAAAGACGTCCTGGCGGCGCTGGACGCCTGGAAACACGCAACCATGAAAAAGAACAAGGCCGCGCTGGAGAAGCTGCTGCACGCGGATCTCTCCTACACGCACTCCAGCGGAAAGAATGAGACCAAGGCCGACGTCCTGGAGGCCGTGATCAATGGCAAGTCGAGCGTGGAGGCGATCGAATTCTCCGGGACTACGGTGCGCGTCTACGGCAAGACCGCGCTGGTCAAAGGCAAGGTCGACATCACCAACAAGACCGACGGCAAAAGCACCACCGCGCATCTGGACATTCTGCACGTGATGGTGAAGGGTTCGCAGGGCTGGCAGATGGTAGCCCGCCAAGCCGTTCGCCTCACCCCGTAAGGGCCAGGGGCAGGATTCCTCCTGCCCAGGGCAGGATTCCTCCTGCCCGGCAGGTGCTTGCCACTTCCTTCAGCCGTACAACTCCACGATCTCACGGTTTGCGATCGCCGTCGTTGCCGCCAACTGCTCCACGTAGAAGAATTCCCGGCCGGACGGCGTCGCCTTGACGGTCTTGGTCCAGTCGATGCCCATCGCCGAGTAGATCGTCGTCGCCAGATCCTCCATGTACATGGGCCGGCGCGCGCTCCACTCCGGCGCGATCACCTTCGCGCCGATGGCGTCGGTCTTTCCAATGGGCCGCCCGCCTTTGATGCCGGCGCCCGCGGTGAGTACAGTCATAGCGTGCTGGTAGTGGTCGCGGCCGCGCAGCCCCGTCAACTCGCCAGGCGTGCGGCCGAACTCGCCCATGCAGATGACCATCGTCTCGTCGAGCAGCGAACGGCCCCCGGGCCGCCTAGTCTTTCCGAGATCCTCCAGCAGCGAAGCCAGCGCCGCGTCCAGGTCGCGTGACAGCTTGTAGTGATTGCCCTGCAGGTAAATGTCCTTGTGGTGATCCCATCCGTTCTGCTGCAGGAAAATGAAGCGCGTGCCGGCGTCGGCCTGCACCAGGTTGCGGGCCAGAATACAAGCGTCGCCCGCATACGTCGATCCGTAGCGCGCCCGGTCTTCCGGCTGAATCTTGAAGATCTTCTCGGCGCGCGCGTCGGAAAGTATCTGGACGGCGCCCTCGTAGTGGTTGTGGTAGTCGTGATAAGCCTTCGCCGCCAACGAAGAATCCGAGCGCAAGCGGGCATCGAATCGCTGCAGCAAGCCCCACCGCCGGTCGAGATCTCTCTTCGATTCCAGGTCCGGCGAAAACGCGCCCAATCCAGCGGCCGTATCGATATGGAACGGCGAGTACGTCGCCGGAAGGAAGCCGGAATTCAGCAGCCCGGCCTGGCTTTGGGTGACGTTCATCGCCACGTACGCCGGGAAAGTGTCGGTGGACCGACGCTGCGAAGCCAGCTCCGCCGCCACAATCGAGCCGATTGGCGGAATTTCCTTTTGCAGCGCCGGATTCAGCGGATGGGCGGCCTGGACGTAATACTGGGCGCGCCCGTGCACCGCATCCCACGCATTGAACGAGCGCAGCAGGCACAGCTTGTCCATCTGCGTGGCGATGCGCGGGAACAGCGACATTGGCAACTTGATGTCGGGCGTCACCGCGCGGATGTCGAAGTCCTGCGGCGTCCACTTCCCTTCCTTCAGATCGAAGGAATCCACGTGGCTTTGGCCGCCGTCCAGCATGATGAAGATGACGAAGCGCGCGTTGCCGCGCGGCGTGACCTTCGCCGCCGCCCGCATCCCGGCCGGTTTCAGCAGCGAGAGAAAATAGTAGCCGGAGACGGTGAGGCTGCCCAGCCGGAAGGCCTCGCGGCGGGTGAGCATTGTGTCGAGCAGGTTGGGCATCCGTCCGGTCCTCGTCAGTAGTTGAAGATGAATTCCAGCTTATTGATCAGCAGCCACTGGACGTCTTCGAAGCCTTTTGCGCGGTCGGTGCGAACCAGCTCCCGCGTCATAGCCAGCTCCTCGGATTTCGGCGCGCGGCCGAGGAAGCGACGGAACAGGTCGTTGAGGATGTCGTCGTCGGACATCGCCGGCTGACGCCCCAGCAGCAGGGCCAGATGGCTGCCTGGCGCGGCTTTGATCTTCTCCTTCACGAACGGGCTGTTCATCAGCATCACTGCCTGCGTGATGGCGCCTTCATTGCTGCGCTCGGAATACTCGCGGTTGGTTTGACCGAAACTCTCCAGGAAAAAATTCACTTCCTTGAATCCCTTCTGCTTGTAATCCTCCGGGGTGCGCGTTTCGTACGCGAAGCGCACTTTGGTATCGGTGCCAGGGATCGGCACCGGCGTGTACAGCTCGGTCGCGGCGACGATCGAATCGTGCAGCTCTTCCGCCGTCAGCCGCCGGACGAATTTACGCGCGAAATAGGGAGCGTAGGATTCCTTCCATTCGCCGGCAAGGCGCGAGGAAAGCTGGTAGGCGCTGGACTTGGCGATCAGCTTGATCAGGCGCTGCAGGTCGTAATTGTGCTCGCGGAAGTCGCGGGCCAGGGCCTCCAGCAGCTCCGGATGAGTAGGCTGGACCGTCCAGGGCGCCGGCGGCGGATTCTTCGGATCCTGCCGCGCCAGGTCGAAATCGCCCACCGGATCGACAATGCCCACGCCCATCAGCTCGGCCCAGATCATGTTGACCGTGGCGCGGGCGAACTGCGGATGCGAAGTCACCATGCGCGCGAACTGCGGCCGCAGCGGCCGCGACGGGTCGGGCTTCTCGCCGGTGAGCACGAAGGAGGGCTCCACCATGCCCTTGCCGCCCCGCGGGATGCGGACCACGCTGCGGCCCCTGGCATCGTAACCCTCGCCGCGGTCGTCGATGGAATATTCGTCGCGCGTGGTCTCGATCTCCACGCGCCGCAGCAGGCGCGTGCGCCCGAAGAAAGCCGCCTCCTGCCACACTTCGTTCCGCTTCCGTTCGCTCAGCCAGAGATTGATTTTCTCCAGGTGCCGTTTTCCGTCGTGGCAGGAGACGCATTGCAGGTTCAGTCCCAGGAAATGGCGCGCCGTGGTGATGGCGATCTCGTCCGACGTGTCTTCGTGCACCGTGTCGGCGCAGTTGTCGCCGATCACGACCCATCGCACCAGGTAGCTGGCCGGCCCAACGTACCAGTTGGAAGCCGCGTTCGCCGTGAGCAGTTCCTCCACCATCTCGTTGTACGGCCGGTTGAGGTGGATGTTGTCGTAGACGTACTTCCAGTAAAGGTTGACGCCGTCGCGCCCGATGCGATTGTGTGCGGCCTGGGAGAGGTCCAGGAACCAGTAGGTCCAGCGCGAATTGAAGGCCTTGCTTTGGGCCAGCGAATCGATCAGCTTGTCGCGCTTCTCCGGATCCGCCGAGGCGATGAACTTGTCCAGCTCCACCGGTTCCGCCAGCCGGCCGGTAAGGTCGAAATGGACGCGTCGAAAGAATTCGCCGTCAGCCGCCAGAGGCGCGTGCTGTACATGGTCCCGCTCCATCTTGCCGAAAATATGCGCGTCGATGAAGTTCCGTCGCGCGACCGGGCCCGCCGCGCGGTCGGCAGTTCCGGCAACCTCATCGGTGAGCCGGGACGCGGCGGTCCTGCGATCCGGCGGATTGATCGGAGGATGATTCTTGGGCAGCGGCGCTTGCGCGAGGGCCACCCAGCAAGCAGCCGCGGCAGCCAGGCCGGCGGGGACGGAAAGCGTTTGCACCTTCATTTGTCAGGCGGCGCGAGGCCGGTCCTTAGCAATGAGTATATGCCAGCCGGCGCGGCGCAGGCACTCTCGTGTTTGCGGATTCCGACCCTACGACAGCTCGGGCGGCACGTTGCCATAAGTCCACGGCGACGGCCCAATCGCACCGCCCTTCGGCTGAAAGCGACCTGCCTGGGGCGGCTCAGGTGCCGGCCCCGGCGTCATCTTCTTCGCCATCGCGATCAGTTTGTCGACCATCAGCCGCCCCGCCGGCGGAACCAGGTTCGAATAGCTCGTCAACCGCGTCTCGTACCCTCCGCCATGCCTGCCAAGCGCCTCCTCGGTGGGCACGTAGCCGCAAGAACCGTTCGCCAGTTCGACCGGGCAGGTGAACCGGAACGGCGACCGCGCCTTTAGGTCGAGCCCGAACTGGCAGAACATCTCCCCTGGCGCGGAGAGAAACGCCGTCGGACCCACCTGGATCGCTTGCACCTCAATCTCAACCTCTTTCTCTTTCCGGAGAAGAGCGTCCAGCATCAGCGTTTCCTTGGCGAAAGTCCACTCGGTAACGCCGGCCTCCTTTGGATCCTTCTGGACCAGATCCAGCGCGCGGCGGACTCGCGTGGCGGAGGGCGCGCGGCGCGGGACGCGAATCACTTTCGACGCCGCATCCAGCGCGGCCGCGTCGCCGGAAGCCGCCGACAACAGCACCTTCACCGCTTCGGCGCCGACGCGTCCGCCCACCAGCCGCGCCCACTCGGCGCCGGTGGGATTCGCGTAAGGGCTCAGATTGTCCACCTGCGTGATATCGCCAGAAAAACCTTGCAGGAAAACGACCACTACGTTCGGCCCGTAGCTGGCACGGATCGTTTTTTCGAGATGATAGATCCAATTGGCGGAGATGCCGTCCGGATTGGTGGTGGCATGGCAGCAGAAGTTGACGATACACCCGGAGAGCTCGCCTTGGCTCGAGAAGGCGCCGATTACGTGGACTTCCGGATCCACCGGGCCAGCGGGCTTCACGATGTCGGGATTTCCTTTGCCCGGATGGGTGTACGTGAGGCCGTTCTTCATGCGGAACCGCCGACTGAACGCGACTTTGTCTTCTCGCCCGGACCCGAAGCTCACGCGGCAGGCGGCGGCCGCGCCGGCGGCGTCCGTCACGGCGCGGACCAGCGCGGCCTCGACGCGCTGCAGGTACGCCGCATCGGCCGCGGAGGATTTCTCATAAGCCAGCTTTTGGATCAGCGGCGGCGCACGATCGTATTCTCCCGGCAGCACCATCCCGGTGGGCCCCGACGAATGCGAGTGCGATGCGCCGATCATCACCGCGGCGCTCGGAATCCGGCACGCTTCCTCGATCCGCCGGCGCGCAGCGAGAACCGTCCCCCGGGGGATGACAAGGGCGTCGATGCCTACCAGGGCTACCCGCTTGCGTCCGTTATCAAAGACCGCGGCCCGGACCTTGCACGCGTCGTGAAATTTCTTGTGGAAGGCCTTGCCGTAGCCGCCGGGCTGCTCCATGCCGATAGAGGGCGAGATATCCTGTTCGGCGAAACCGGCGTGGAGCGGGGTCTTTGAAGGCTGCCCTTGTGCGGCGGCCAGCAGAGGAGTCGACAGAAATGCGCGGCGGTCCATGCAGGTGGTTTACCATAATCGGCGCGGACGAGGCGGCCGGCGGCGAGACATCCTGGCTGCGGCGAACACCTGAGCTCAAAAACACGCCAAGGTTTGTTGACCGCCGAGCCCGCCGGGCCGGCGCATCGCCGGGTTGGTATCTCAGCACCGGCGTGAATCTGGCCGCGCCTCCAATCGTCGTAAACTAATCTCACATGCACGGGAAGGCGGCGGCGGCCGCGGTCGCACTGTTAGTGTGCGCCTGCGGACGGCAGGAGAACTCGCACGGTGTCTTGCCGGACCAGGCGTTGTTCCGGGTCACGCTGGGCACGCCCGACGAGCCGCCCGCCGACTGGTCGGGTTCGGTCGAGACCTCCGGCGGACGAATCACCGCGTTCGCTCCATGGCACTTTGACAAAGACGATCGGCTGGACGCGGCCACCAACTCCTGGAAATGCGCCACGCGCCTGGCGGCCATTCCCGATCCAAAGCTGTGGTGGCTTGGGGCAAAGCCCGCAGTTCCCGAGGAAGGCGCCGATCCCCCCAAACCCCAGCTCATCCCCAACGGCCTCTACATCACCGTGGAAAAATCCCGCGAGGTGCGCGTCAAAACAGCGCAAGGCGCGTTCGCGTTCCGTCCGGCGGAGGTGCGGCTGGCGGAGCCGGTCAAGATGCTCAGCGGCCGGGCGGAAGTGGAGCGCGTCCCGGCTGCCCTAAACCTTACCGCATCCGACGGCGCCGAGGACGACTATCCCAGCGTGGCGTTCGATTCGGATTCGAATCCCTGGGTAGCCTGGGTCTCCTACAAGGGCGAGAAAGAGAAGCTCCTGATCTCCCGCACCGACGGCAGCGAACGGAAGACCCTTGCCGAAGGCGAATTCTTCCGCCCCGCGCTGGTGGGCGGGCCCAAAGGCCGGATGTACCTGGCCGTCTCCGTCCGCAGCGGCGACACCTGGGCAATCGGCGTTCTCACTTCGCGCGATGGCGAATGGGGAGGCATTGAGACGATCTCCACCGGAGGCCCCAACGTCGCTGTCCGCGCCGCCGTAGATTCGGCCGGCGACCTCTGGGTGACCTGGCAGGGATATCGGGACGGGCGGTCCCGGATCCTCGCTCGGACCTTCGCCGGCGGTATCTGGGAAGCGGAAATCGAGGTCAGCCGCAACACGCGCAATGCCTGGGAGCCGTCGCTGGCGGCGGACTCGGCGGGCAGCGTGCATGTTGTTTGGGACGCCTACGACCGAGGCAACTACGACATCTACTACAACCGTATCCACTCGAAAAAGCCGGAGGAGCCGCGGCGCATCACGTCGTCGCCCGATTTTCAGGCACACGCGTCGGTGGCTTGCGACAAATCGAATCGCGTGTGGATCGCCTGGGACGCGGCCGGTCCCAACTGGGGCAAAGACACCGGCTTTCTGGTCACGCGGAACGCCGGCGAAGGGCTGTACGAGAAACGGAAATTGCAGGCCATCGTGCTGGCAGGCGCGGAAACCTTCCGGCCGAAAACGCCGGACGGATTCCTGGAGCAGCCGCAATTACTGGTGGACGCGCGCGGGAACGTGTGGGGGCTCCTGCGGAGGCGCTACACCACCCTACACGAAGTGTGGAGCCCGTCGCTGAAGCAGAACCGCCTACAGCAGTATTCCTACTGGGACTGCGTGCTCTACAGCTTCGCCGGATCCACGCCGTCCAAGCCCATCAAGCTCCCCTTCTCGTGGGGGAGGAACGATCTGCGCGCCGGCCTGGCCTCAGCGCCCAGCGGAAGAATGGCGGCGGTGTGGGCGGGAGACAGGCGCAGTTTCGCCGCGCCATTTCCGCCTATGAAGAACGACATCTACACGGCCGATTTGCCCGGCGTCCCATACGGGGAGCCGGCGCTGGAGCTTTGGGAAGAGGCGCGCTCGGAACAGGCCGCCCCCGCGGAACAAGCGGTCCCTTACAGCCAGGTTCAGTTCAGGCAGGTTCAAACCAAGCAGGTTCAATCCAATCAGGTTCAATCCCAACGACGCCGCGCCCGCTCCACGCCCGCAAAAAAAGCGCCGCCCAAAGAATTGCCCGTGGGGCCGATGGTGCACCCGCTTGAAACCGAGCAGGTGGAGCACATGCGCGCCCAGCGCATCACGGCCGGAGGTAAGACGCTGCGCCTGCTCCGCGGAGATATGCACCGCCATACCGACCTCAGTTTCGATGGCGACCTCGACGGTTCGCTCTGGGATTTCTACCGCTATACCATCGACGCCGCCGATTTCGACTACTCCGCGGTGACCGATCACAACGCCGGTGACGACAATGAATACCTGTGGTGGCTGACCCAGAAGTCGAACGACCTGTTTCACTGGCCCGGACGCTTCGTGCCGCTCTACGCCTGCGAGCGAAGCCTTCGCTATCCAAACGGGCACCGCAACCTGATCTGGGCCAAACGCGGGGTCCGGACACTGGTCCGTTCGAAGGAGGAGGTGGCCGGGATCGAAGGCGCCGCGCGGCTCTACAACTACCTGCGTCAAAGCGGGGGCCTGGCAATGCCGAATACTTCAGCAACTCTGATGGGAACCGACTGGCGCGACCACGACGCCGAAGTCGAGCCGCTGGTCGAGATCTACCAGGGCGGCCGGATGTCCTACGAACACGAGGGCGCGCCGCGCGCCCCGGACAGCAAGGACCCCAATACGCAGCCCGGAGGATACCAGCCCGAGGGTTTCGTCTGGAACGCCTGGGCCAAGGGATACAAAATGGGCGTGCAAGCCTCCAGCGGCCATGCGTCCACACACGTTTCCTACACCGTTCTACTGGCCGAGGAACTCTCGCGGGAGGGCATTCTCAAAGCCATCAGCGCGCGCCACGCCTACGCCGCCACCGACAATATCGTGATGGACTTCCGCGGCGGTGAGCACGTACAAGGCGACGCCTTCTCTTCAAAGGATCGGCCCAAGTTCACGGTGCGGATTGAAGGCACCGGCGACATCGCCAGCGTGGATCTGGTCCGGAACAACAAGTATGTTTACTCCTTGAAGCCAAAGAAGACGGCGACCGCGGAGTTCATGTACGAGGATTCCAAATTGGCGCCGGGGGACAGTTACTACTACGAAAGTTACTACTACGTGCGAATGGTACAGGCCGACGGCCAGATGGCGTGGTCGAGTCCGATCTGGATCAAGAAATAGGACAGGTTCCGCGTGTGAAAAAAATCGCCAGACGATATCTGGTTCGCGGGCGGGTGCAAGGCGTTGGTTACCGCTACTTCGTGCAGAAAGCCGCCGAGCAGACCGGGGTACGCGGATTCACGCGCAACCTGGAAGACGGGCAGGTGGAAGTCTACGCCGTCGGCACGGCCGATCAGTTGGCGGAACTGGCCGGTCTGTTGTGGAAGGGCCCGCATTTCGCCGACGTGCGTGGTGTTGAAGAACAGGAAGCCGGCGTGCAAAACTATAGTTCGTTTCGCATCGAAGGGTAGCCAACCAAATCCAATGGAACATTTAAAGCAGTTGATCCGGGAAGTGCCGGACTTCCCCAAGCCGGGGATTCTGTTTTACGACATCACGACGCTTCTGCGCGACCGGCAGGGGCTGAAGGGCGTTATCGACGGGCTGAAGGCCCGCTATGTCGGCTCGGCAGTCGATATGGTGGTGGGCGTGGAGGCGCGCGGGTTCATCTTCGCCCCGGCGCTGGCCTACGCGCTGGGCGCCGGATTCATCCCCGTGCGCAAGCCAAAAAAGCTCCCCGGCGACCGCATCGGCATGACCTACGATCTGGAGTACGGCCAGGATACGCTGGAGATGCACACCGGCGCCATCGACCCCGGACAGCGCGTGCTGGTGCTGGACGATCTGCTGGCCACGGGCGGAACCGCGCAGGCCACGGCCCAACTGGTGGAGCAGGCTGGCGGCCAGGTGGTCGGCCTGGGATTCGTCGTCGAGTTGACGTTTCTGGGCGGACGCCAGCGGCTCCAGGGACGCGACGTCTTTTCGCTGATTCAATACGACAAATGAGCGTCGCATCCGTACGCCGGGCGCAGGTCAGGGCGTTCGCGAAAATCAACCTCGACCTGCGCGTGCTCGGGCGCCGGGCGGACGGCTTTCACAACCTGCGGACGGTTTTCCAGACGATCTCGCTGGCCGACACGCTGGAGATCTCTGCCCAGCGGTCGCGCCGCACCGAAATCCTGCTCGGCGGAAACGTCGAGATTGCGGACAACCTGGCCGGCCGGGCGGCGCGGGCCGTCCTGGACGAGCTGAAAACGGGCGCCCGCGTGGAAATCCGGCTCCGGAAAACAATTCCGATGGGCGCCGGACTGGGCGGCGGATCCAGCGACGCGGGAGCCGTTCTGTTGGCCCTGCCGGCCCTGCTCGGCCTTTACGTGCCGCCAGACAAGCTGATTGCACTGGCGCGCGGGCTCGGCAGCGACGTCCCGTTTTTTCTGCTGGGTGGCAGGGCAGTGGGCGTCGGCCGCGGAACCGAGCTTTACCCCCTGGCGGATCACCCTCCGCAACGGGGTCTCATAGTCGCACCCGGCATCCACGTCTCCACTCCCGACGCCTACCGCGCCCTGGCGCGGGAGATGTCGGGTTGCGGGAGCACCCTCGAATTGAATACGATAGAAAAGTTCCAGTCCTGCGTGTGGGATCCTTGTGGGCGGAGTGCGGAAAACGACTTCGAGGCCGTTGTTTTCAAACAGTTCCCACGGTTGGGAGCGTTGAAACGCCGGTTGCGGAAGCTGGGGGCGGAGACGGCGATGATGTCCGGAAGCGGTTCGTCGCTGTTTGGGTTCTTCCGGACTCAAAAGCTTATCGACAGGGCCGTGACGGCGTTTCAAGCGGAAGCGGTTTTCCCCATAACACTATTGAGCCGGGCGCGTTATCAGGGGTTATGGCGCCGCTGGCTGAAAGGTCTGGTTGACGAAGGAACATGGCCGCCCCGGAGCCGGTACGCGCGATGAATCACGACCGCCTGAAGATCTTCTCCGGAAACGCCAACCGGGCACTTTCCGAGGAGATCTGCATGAACCTCGGCGTGCCGCTGGGAGAGGCCTCCGTCAAGAGCTTTTCCGACGGCGAGATCTACCTGCAGATCCTGGAAAACGTCCGCGGGGCAGACGTCTTTGTGGTGCAGCCCACCTGCACTCCGGTGGAGCGGCACCTGATGGAGCTGCTGCTGATGATCGACGCGCTGAAGCGCGCCTCTGCACAAAGGGTCACGGCAGTGTTACCCTATTATGGATACGCCCGCCAGGACCGGAAAGACAAACCGCGGGTGCCGATTTCGGCCAAGCTGATCGCCAGCTTGATCGAAACGGCCGGGGCGGACCGGATTCTGGCTGTCGATCTGCACGCGGCGCAGATTCAGGGATTTTTCGACATTCCGGTGGACCATCTGTTTGCGGCCCCGGTGATGATCGAATACTTCAAGCCGCGGCGTCCGCCTCATCTGACGGTGGTTTCACCGGATGCGGGGGGCGTGGAACGCGCCCGGGCGTTCGCCAAGCGCCTGCAAGCGCCTCTGGCGATCATCGATAAGCGGCGTGAGGATATCAACGTGGCCGAGGTGATGCACATCATCGGCCGGGTGAAGGATAGGAATTGTCTGATCGTGGACGACCTTATCGACACGGCAGGCACGCTGGTAAAGGCCACTGAGGCCTTACTGGATAAGGGCGCGACAAGCGTATCGGCTTGCGCGACCCACGCGGTGCTCTCGGGTCCTGCCATCGAGCGGATCGAGGGTTCGCGGTTACAAGAAGTAGTGTTCTCGAACTCCATTCCGATGACGGAAGGAGCCAGGAGATGCGGCAGGATCCGGCAGCTTTCGGTGGCGCCGCTGCTGGCGACGGCGATTCAGTCGATCCACGAAGAGACGTCGATCAGCGTATTGTTTGTTTGATTTTGAAGGATTAGCACGGCACTTGTTCAACCCACGGGCGACCGCTTTTCGGGCGGCGAGCGGACTTGGACGGCGCCGGACCAAAGGAGAATTGAATGAGGAAAGATATTACGGTCGCGGCCGAGCCGCGCGCCGCCCGGGGCAAGAATGAAGCGCGCCGGCTGCGGGTTTCAGGCAAGGTACCAGCGGTGGTCTATGGCGCCTACAAGGATACCGTCCCCGTGGCAGTGAGCCCGCGGGAACTCACCAACATCCTGCATTCCAAGACAGGCCACAACACCATCTTCAACATCGACATCCAGGGCGTGGAAAACACGCCGGTAATGATCGTCGACTCGCAGTTCGATCCGATCAAGGACCGGTTGCTGCACGCGGACCTGAAGCGCATCGACCTCCAGAAACGGCTGCGGGTGACCGTGCCCGTGCATCCGAAGGGCGAAGCCAAGGGCGTGAAGCAGCAGGGCGGCTTGTTCGAGATTGTCACGCGCGAGATCGAGATCGAGTGCCTCCCGGACGATATTCCGGAGCATTTCGAGATCGATGTCACCGAACTGCTGATCGGCCAGAACCTGCGCGCGGCGAACGTGGCGCTCAGCGGGTCGATGAAGCTGTTGAGTCCCTCGGAACAGGTGCTGGTCCACGTGGTGATGATGCGCCAAGAAGTGGTAGCCACGCCCGAAGTTGCGCCGGCCGAAGCCACTGCCGCCGAACCCGAAGTGATCAAGAAGGGCAAGAAGGAAGAGGAAGCCGCGGCCGCCGAGGACGAGAAGAAGAAGAAGAAGTAAGCCGTGCTGCTGGTGGTGGGACTCGGCAATCCGGGGGAGGAGTATCAGCATACCCCGCACAATGCCGGGTTCCTGGTGGTGGACCGGCTGGCCGAGGCTCACGCGATCCGCGTGACGCGCAAGGAAGGCAGGGCCTTGGTCGGCATCGGCTCAATCGCCGGCCGGCAGTTAGTCCTGGCCAAGCCGCAAACCTTCATGAATTTGAGCGGCGTGTCGGTGAAGGCTCTGCTGGAGAAACACGAGATCGCGATCGCGGATCTGATCGTGATCTGGGATGAGTTGAACCTGCCCTGGGGTGGGTTGCGGGTCCTGGGAAAAGGGTCGGCGGGCGGGCACAATGGAGCCAAGTCGGTGATCGCGAGTCTGGGGACGCAGGAATTTACCAGGGTGCGCCTGGGAGTGAATCCGGGATACCCGCTGCGCGATGGCGCGGAGTACTTGCTGTCGCCGCTGTCGCGGCAGCACAGAAAGGAATTGGAGGAAGCCGCGGGTCGGGCAGCCGAAGCGGTGGAATCCATAATCGCCGAGGGCGTCGAAAAGTCCATGACGATTTTCAATCGTCGCGCCCAAGGGTCAAAAGAGGAAGAATGAGAATCTACGAAGAGCTGTTTATTCTGAAGCCGGATTCTACCGACGAAGAGCAGGACCAAATCGTCGAGCAGGTGTCCGGCGTGATCACCGCGGCCAAGGGCACGGTGGACAAAGTCGAGAAGTGGGGCAAGCGCCGCCTGGCTTACCGGGTGGACAAATACCGCGAGGGCCATTACATCCTGCTGCAGTTCACCTGCGAGGCGGATACGGTCAAAGAGGTGGAGCGCCGCCTGCGCGTCACCGATTCGGTGGTCAAGTTCCTCACCGTACGGATCGACGAGACGCTGAAGCGCCTGGAAAAGCGCAAGAAGCAGCGCGAGAAGCGCGCGCACCGCAAACCCCAGCCGGTGGCACCGCAGCAGCCGGTGGAAAAGCTGATGGTGGAAGCGGCCCCAGTGGCCGAGGAGAAGGAGTAAGGTCATGGCGGAGCAAAGAAGCGGAAGACCCATCAGCGCGTCGCAGCGGCCCACTGGCGGCGACAAAGCCGTCGTTACCCAGAAGAAACAGTATTTCCGGCGAAAGAAAGTTTGCCGGTTCTGCATGGAAAAGATCGACGACATCAATTACAAGGACGTGCGGCTGCTTTCGAGCTTCATCGCCGAACGCGGCAAGATCGTGCCCAGGCGCATTTCCGGCGTTTGCGCGCCGCACCAGCGGCGGCTGAGCGATGCAATCAAGAAGGCGCGCAACATCGCGTTGCTGCCCTTCGCGTCGCAGGTATAACGGGTAGCGGGGAGATTAGTCATGGAAGTAATCCTCAGAGAAGACATTGAAAAATTGGGCGCCCGCGGCCAGGTAGTAAGGGTTGCCGCGGGCTACGCGCGGAATTTTCTGCTGCCGAAGCGGCTGGCTGTGGCCGCCACCGAATCCAACAAGAAGATCGTGGAACAGGAGCGCCATGCGCATCTGCGCCGCGAAGCCAAGCAGGAAACCGAAGCGCAGGACCTGGGCAAGCTGTTGAGCGGCGTCACGGTGACTATCGCCCAGAAGGCCGGCGAGAACGAGCAACTCTTCGGCTCGGTGACCACCAAAGACATCGCCGAAGCTTTAGAGAAGGCCGGCTACACCATAGATCGCCGCAAGATCGACTTGGGTGAGCCCATCAAGCAGTTGGGCGAGCACAAGATCGGCGTGAAGCTGCACAAGTCTGTCACCGCCGAAGTGACGGTCCGCGTCGTAAAAGACGAATAGCTGTATTGTTCAGTGGCCGCGGCGCAGGCGTTCCCGCCTGCGCCGCTTGGACCATTAGCATACCCCCGGAGCCCAACATGGCCCTTTTCTCGCTTGAAGGACAGACCGCGATCGTAACCGGCGCAGCCACCGGTATCGGCGAAGCCATCGCCCGCCGCCTCACAGCGGCCGGCGCCACGGTAGCGATCGCCGACATCAACGCCGCCGGCGCGAAGGAAGTGGCGGACGCCATCGGCGGCGGAGCGTTTCCGCTGGCCATCGACATCACCAGCGCGGATTCCGTCGGCGTCGCGATCGCCGAAGTGATCGCCCGCCGGGGCCGCATCGACGTGCTGGTGAACAACGCCGGCATCGGCGGCAAAGCCGCGCCCATCACCGAACAGACCGACGAGGACTGGAACCGCGTCGTCGCGGTGAACCTCACCAGCGTCTTCTATCTTTGCCGGGCCGTGGTTCCGCACATGAAGGCGCGCCAGTACGGCCGCATCGTGAACATTGCCTCCATCGCCGGCAAGGAAGGCAATCCCAACATGACCGGCCATTCGGCCACCAAGGCCGGCGTGATCGCCCTCACCAAATCGCTCGGCAAAGAGGTCGCCACCGAAGGCATCTGCGTCAACGCCGTCACCCCGGCCGTAGTCCGCACGAAGATTCTGGAACAGTTGACGCAGCAGCAGATCTCCTACATGGTGGAGCGCATCCCCATGAAGCGCACCGGAACGCCGGACGAAATTGCCGCCGTCGTGCATTTCCTGTCGAGCCCGGATTGTTCGTTCGTCACCGCCCAGTGCTACGACGCCAGCGGTGGCCGCGCAACATATTAGGGCGCGATGTGGCACAACATGCCTTCGCCCACCAGGCATAATCGAGTCGGTCGGGCTGGTTGCTGGCGCAGAGTGGCGAAAGAAGAGGTAGTAGCTGAAGAGAGCGTAATAATGTCCCCGCCTCCCGATTCCGCTGGAATTCTCAACAGGCCCGTTGAGATTTTCAACGGTACGCCCAAGCCATTGATTCCACACGCCCCTGCTGAGTTTCCCTGCAATCGCCGTTGCATTCCACAACATCAAACCCGTCTGCCATCCGCCACAAGACTCTCACTCCCTTAGCTTTCTCCGTATGGCCCGCCACCTGTCCTTATAAGAAGCGAGAGGTGTGCGATGACAGTGATTCTAGTGCTACTCACTTTCGGAGTCTTCCTGCTGATCGACTACTGGACCGAGCAGCGAAGCCCATCTGCCGCCAAAGCCAAAACCCTGGCGCCGGGAATTCCCCCAAGGACCATCGTCGAAGGCTTCACCGTCCCCGAGCACGTTCGCTTTCACCTCGGCCACGCCTGGCTCACGCGCGAGCGCAAGAACTATGCCCGCGTCGGCGCCGATGAGTTCGCCGCCGCCCTCGCCGGCAAGGTGGAAAAGATCGAGCTCCCCAGGCCCGGCCAATGGATTCGCCAGGGCCAGCGCGCCTGGACCTTTTTCCGCAACGGCGAGAAAGCTGAGATGGTGTCGCCGGTGGAAGGCGAAGTGCTTGAAGTAAATGCGGAAGTGGCCGCCGATCCATCGCTGGTTCGCCGCGATCCGTTCGGCCGGGGCTGGCTGTTCACCGTGCATGTACCTGACGAGGAAAGCACGTGGCGCAATCTGGTGCCAGTCCACCTCGTGAAGGCCTGGATGAAGGACGAGGTGGAACGGCTGCTGCAACTGGAGCCGTCCCTGGCCGGTGCAACCGCCTTCGATGCGGGGCGTCCCACCGAAGACCTGCTGGCCGGGTTGCCTGGTGTCTCCTGGAGTGAGACGGCGGCAAAATTCTTCCTGACGGGTGGAGAGTGAGGCCATGGCAAAAGCTCTTCTTTATGATTCGACGCTCTGCGTGGGCTGCCGCGCCTGCGAGCAGGCCTGCGCAGAGCGGTGGCAGCTCCCATACAACGAAACCATCGCCGCCGAGGAGAAGCTGTCGGCGCACAAACTGACCGCGATTCAGACCCACGGCGATAAGTTCACTCGCCGGCTCTGCATGCACTGCGAGGAGCCGACCTGCGTCTCGGTCTGCCCAGTGGGCGCCTTCCGCAAGACGTCCCTGGGGCCCGTGGTTTATGACGTGGAGCGTTGCATCGGCTGCCGCTACTGCATGCTGGCCTGCCCGTTCCAGGTCCCGTCCTATGAATGGTCGAACACGTTCCCGCGCGTGAAGAAGTGCGATTTCTGTTACGCGCGTCAGCTCGCCGGCAAGCCGACGGCTTGCTCGGAAGCCTGCCCCACTCAGGCCACCATCACCGGCGACCGCGACGAGCTGGTTCGCGAAGCGCAAAAGCGGATCGACGAAAAGCCCGATCAGTACTACCCGCGGATCTATGGATTGCGCGAAGCGGGCGGTACCTCCGTGCTGTTCCTGACCGCCGAGCCGTTCAAAAAACTGGCCCTGAAAACCAACCTGCCGGGCGAGCCCCTGCCGCAGTTGACTTGGCGGGCGCTGTCGCTGGTCCCGGGCGTCGTCTCGGCCGGGTCCGTGCTGCTGGGCGCGGTCTACTGGATCACCCACCGGCGCGCGGCCGTGGCGGCGGAGGAACGAAACGAAAAACGGGCGGCGAAGAAAGAGGTCCGGCAATGACGCGTGCGCGGGGGTTGATCTGGAGGAGTATTTTCGCCTTGGTCATGGCCGCGGGATTGTACGCAGTGGTACAGCGCTACACCCGCGGGTTGGGTGCGGTGACCCACCTGAGTGACCAGTTTCCCTGGGGCTTATGGGTCGGATTCGATGTTTTGTGCGGAGTTGGGCTGGCCGCGGGCGGGTTCACTTTGGTCGCAATCGTGCATATCTTCAATATCGAAAAGTACAAGCCCATTCTGCGTCCGGCCATTCTAACCGCCTTTCTGGGTTACCTGCTGGTGGTGTTTGCGCTGCTGGTGGACCTCGGGCGGCCAACGCGTATCTGGCACGCGCTGGTGATGTGGAATCCGCGCTCCGTGATGTTCGAAGTGGCCTGGTGCGTCATGCTGTACACCACCGTACTGGCGCTGGAATTCGCGCCGGTGGTGTTCGAGAAACTGGGCTGGAAGGCGCCATTGGGTTGGTTGAAGGTGGTGACCGTGCCGCTGGTGATCCTCGGCGTAATCCTTTCGACGCTGCACCAGTCCTCGCTGGGCAGCTTGTACCTGATCGTTCCGCACAAGCTGCACGCGTTGTGGTACACCCCGCTGCTTCCGGTCTTCTTCTTCCTATCGGCTATCTGCGTCGGCCTCGCCATGACCATCTTCGAATCCTGGCACAGCAGCAAGGCGTTCGGCCGCGAAATAGAAATGCCGCTGCTGGAAGGAATGGCGCGGCTCTTGACCGTGCTGCTGGCCTTCTACCTTGTGATGCGGGGGTTGGATCTTTACCGGCGGGGCGCGTGGGCGCTGGCCTTCGACGGATCCTCGGAGAGCGCGCTTTTCGCTCTAGAGATCGCGCTGCTCGCGTCGCCGCTGGCGCTGCTGGCCGGCGGACGGTGGAAGGAACGCCCACGCCGGTTGTATGCCTGCTCCGTGCTGGTGATTTTCGGATTCATTGCGAACCGCCTGAACGTCAGCGTCACGGGAATGGAGTCGGGATCGGGAACGCACTACCTGCCGATGTGGACGGAGGTGGCGGTCACGCTGGCGCTGGTGGCTCTGGGCTTCGCGGTTTTCTACATTGCTGCGCGGTGGCTGCCCGTATTCATGGAACCAAAACATGAAATGGCGTGAATCCCGCTGGATGGCCGCGAAAATCGCCGTTGGACTCGTCTGGAGCTCGGCGGCGATCTTCGCTATTTTTGCCTATGCCAACCTGCGGCTGCAGCAGCGGGAAGCCGAGAACATGGTGGTGCAGAGCGCCGACCAGATTGGCGACCTTATCCGGCGCAGTACGCGTTACCAGATGCTGAAGAACGATCGTGAGGCGCTGCTCAAAATCATCAGCGACATCGCCAGCGAGCCGGGAATTCAGGACGTGCGCATCCTCAACCAGGAAGGCCGGGCCGTTTTCTCCGCCGGGGACCAGCGCAAGCTGCAAGGCCGCGTCCTCGGCGTCTCGCTGAAGATAGCCAATGAACCCGGTTGTTCCAGCGCCGGCTGTCACGCCCATCCGGTTTCCGAGAAGACGCTCGGAACCATCCAGGCACGGTTGAGCCTGGCTGGCGTGGACGCGCAGATGGCGCGCCAGCGAAGCCTGCTGATCCGCTTTAGCGCCGCGGCGCTGCTGTTGATGTGCGCGGCCAGCGTCGTGCTGGTCTGGATGCTGGTCTATCGCCCGGTGCGCGCCCTGATCAGCGGAGCCGAAGCCGCTCAGGCCGCGCGCGCCGAAACTCTGGCCTCGCTAGGTAAGCTCTCCGCCACCGTCGCCCACGAAATCAACAATCCGCTCTTTGGCATCCTTACCTTCGCCCGCCTCAGCCTGAAAGAGCTGGACGGAAACGGAGTGGACCCCGGACGCTTGCGCGAGCGCCTCCGCACCATCGAGCGCGAGAGCCGCCGTTGCGGAGAGATTTTGCGCAACCTGCTGACCTTCGCGCGGCAATCTCCGCCGCACCGCGAGACCAACTCGCTGAATGAGCTGGCCGAGCGCGCCGTGACCCTGGTGCGCCACCAGGCCGAGCTGCAGCATGTCACGCTGGAGACCTGCTTCGATCCCGCCGTGCCGGAGATCTCCTGCGACGCCGCACAGATCCAGCAAGTGGTGCTGGCCATGCTGGTGAACGCGCTGGAAGCAATGCCGCGCGGCGGACAGTTGCGCGTGGAGACCGGGCCGGACGCCATCCGCATCATCGACAACGGGCCGGGCATCCCCGCCCGCGTGGTGCCGCATATTTTCGAGCCGTTCTTCAGCACCAAGGAAAATGAGCAGCGGACCGGACTCGGCCTGGCAGTGGCTCGCAGCATCGTGGAACAGCACGGCGGAAAGATCGAAGTGGAATCCGCGGAAGGGCAAGGCTCGCGGTTTACCGTGAAGCTTCCCGCCGCGCCGCCGGTGGAGGCGGTCAAATGAATGGCAAAGGAACAATCCTTGTAGTGGACGACGAACCCTCCGTGCGCGACTCGCTGGGTGAGTGGTTCACTTCGGAAGGCTACGAAACAAAAGTGGCCGCCAGCGCGAAAGAGGCCCTGGCCGCGCTGGCCGCGCGCCAGTATGACCTGGCGCTGCTGGATATCAAGATGCCCGGAATGGACGGCATGGAATTGCAGCAGCGGCTGCACGAATCCGATCCTGACCTGATCGTTATTATCATGACCGGATATGCCACGGTGGAGACAGCGGTCCTGGCGCTGAAGCGCGGGGCCTACGACTATCTCACCAAGCCCGTGGATCCCGACGAGCTGTCCCACACCGTGGTCAAGGCGCTGGAACACCGGCGCGTTCGCCGCGAAGTGATCTGCCTGAAGGAGAGCCTCAAAGAAATCTTTCCCCACACCGAGTTGATTGGCCACAGCCCCGCGATGAAACGCGTCATCGAGTTGGTCGAGGCCGTGGCTCCGACCGAGGCCACGGTGCTGATCACCGGCGAGAGCGGCACCGGCAAGGAGGTCGTCGCCCGCGTCATCCACGCCGCCAGCCCACGCCGTCTCGCGCCAATGGTGGCCATCCACTGCGGCGCTCTTACCGAGACCCTGCTCGAAAGCGAATTGTTCGGACATGAGCGCGGAGCTTTTACTGGCGCGCAATTTCGCCGCAAGGGTAAGTTCGAAATCGCCGAGGGCGGAACGGTCTTCCTGGACGAGATCGGCGACATCGGCCTGAAAACACAAACCGATCTTCTGCGCGTCCTGCAAGAGAAGGAGATTGTGCGGGTGGGCGGCACCCAGACCATCAAAGTGGACTTCCGCTGCCTGGCCGCCACCAACAAAAACCTGGAAGCGCTGGTGAAATCGGGAGCGTTCCGCCCGGATCTGTATTACCGCCTCAAGGTGGTTTCTCTCGCGCTGCCCCCGCTGCGGGACCGGCGCGAGGACATCCCGCTCCTCATCGATCACTTCCTCCACAAGTTGTGCGCAGCCACCAACCGCCAGGAGATCCCCCGCGTGTCAACCGAAGCGATGGACGCCCTGATGAATCACTACTGGCCGGGGAATGTGCGTGAGCTGGAAAATGCCATCGAGCGCGCTCTGGTGATCGGCCGGGGACCCGAGCTTCGCCTGACGGATTTCTCCTTTCCCGCCGGCGAGGCGGCTATCTCGGGCGGCCGGTCGCTCGATGAAATGGAGCGCGCCCACATCGAGCGAGTGTTTCGCGAGTGCGACGGAAACCGCTCCCGCACCGCGCGCATCCTGGGGATCGACCGCACGACGCTATACAACAAGCTGCGCCGTTTCGCCATGAAGTGAAGCTGACCGGAATCCAGATCGTGGAAGTGGGTGATGCCGGACTGCCCCGTGGCCTTCTGAAGAGCCTTGCGGAGCGCCTCGAACGGGACCTCGGCACACCTTGCCGGCTACGTCATGGCAGAGTGGAAGCCGCATTCGCGGAGTTGCCGGAGCGCGGCCAATACCACTCGCATCGCCTACTGGCTCGTTTGGCCGAACGAGCCCCGCCGGATGGTGCGCGCCTCATCGGGGTCACCGCTTTGGACCTGTGCGTGCCGGTTTTCTCCTACGTATTCGGCGAGGCCCAACTTGCCGGCTCGTGCGCAATCGTCTCCGCGTTCCGCCTGCGCGAAGAATTCTACGGCCTTCCGCCCAACCCGGCGCTTGTCGAGGAGCGCCTGCTGAAGGAAGCCATCCATGAGCTGGGCCACACTCTCGGATTGCAGCATTGCGACGACTGGCGCTGCGTGATGTTCGCCAGCCACACCGTCGAACGCCTGGACGTAAAGGGGGCGGACTTTTGCAGGAGTTGCCGCGCTTGCCCAAGTCGCCGCCTTCCAGCTCCATAATCGAGACTGCAAGCTCGGACCAAGCGGATGCGCAAGCACCCGTGACGACCTGTTTACGCCAACTCAGTCTTTCGGAACCAGCTTCAACAGTGCCGCGGGCTCGGCCACCAGACCGCCCCGCACCACGCTGACGATCCTACGCGTGTTCCGAATGTCGTCGAGGGGGTTGGCCGCGAGGATCACGAAATCCGCTATCTTGCCCGGCTCCAGCGTGCCCAGTTGCGACTCCTGGCGCAGCGCTCGGGCATTGTTCACCGTTGCAGCGGAAAGCGCCGCCGCGGGGGGAAGGCCGGACTCAACCAGCATTTCGAGTTCCTGATGGAGCGCGGCGCCCGGAGGCACCAGAGGCTCGGGCGAATCCGTGCCCGCCAGCAGCGGAATTCCTTCGCGGTACAGCTTGCCGGCGAGCTCCTGATATTTGCGAAACTCGCGCCGCCGAAGTTCACGCGTAGCGGGCTGGAGGTTCGCCTGGCGGATATAGTCCGTCCAGTGCCCGCGCAGGCGGCGTGGCGCTGTAGCGTTATCCGGGTGCTCGCGGATCTCCGGGAGGTCGTTGAGCAGCAGCATGTTTCGAAACACGGCCAACGTCGGGTCGACCATTGTCCTGCGTTCCTTGATCAGACGGCGCAAAGCCACAGCCGTGGGATTATCCAGGTCCAGCCCAGCGCGCCGCTCTAACGCCGGCCGCGTATCGGCCTCAGGCGGAAAGCTGTAGTTGAACACCGACCAGATGTGCTCCAGCACGTCGATGCCGTCCGCCACCGCGTCCTGCGCCGTGTATTTGCCCAGGTGGGCCGCCACCACGAAGCCCTGCCGGTGCCCTTCTTCGATCACCAGCTTGCCGATGGGACGCTCCGTTCGCACATACATCTTGAGCGTCGTGACACCCCAGGCTTTCAAGTCCGCGAGGAATTCGGGAACCTTCGCCGGGTCCGTCAAGGGTCGTCCGATGTCGGCGTGGTGCGGCGGATCGCCGTCGATCAGCGGGCTCGCAAGAAAGATGCGCGGGTTCCGGGAGGGATTCGCGTCAGCGATGCGCTGGGCGAGCTTCTCCGCCACGATCTCGTCGCCCGTACTGCGGACCGACGTGACTCCATAAGCAAGATAGGCGGGCAAGACCTCCTCCGGCGTCATGTGCGCATAGTCCGTGCGATGCACCAGGTGTACATGAGCGTCGATCAGCCCCGGGATGATGTACAGGCCGCGAGCGTCGATGACGCGGGCGCCCCTGGCGGGCCGCACGCCGGCGGCGGCGATACGGCCGTCCACGACATGGAGCGTTTGGGCGCGAACCATCACGCCCCGCACCGGGTCGAACACCGTGGCATTGCGAACCACCAGGGACTGGGCCGCAAGGGGCGCGCCAGCCAGGGCAGCCAAGATCAACCATGAATGCATGGAGACTATCTTGCAACGGTTTCCAGCCCTGGCGCCCTATGCCAGCCGGCGGATCGGAATAAAATGTATCTCGATTCGCTGATTCAGCGCTACCGCGATTCGTACCCCTGGCCGACTTTGATCTGGCGATTGGCTGGCCTATGCCGTGACTGCGGGCCATGGCGACGCACCCCGTGGCACGATGGTTTCCGGAACCACGCGGATGTCAACCAGCGCGTGGTGGGCCTTGACCTTCCGGCACAGTCGCCACTGTCTCGCCGCCGAGGAAGTCGAAGATACCTCCGGACGCGTTCGGCGACGAAGCGGGTGCGCGCCAATCAACAGCTCATCCAGGGCCGGCCCGCGTATCTTTGCCCCCAGCCATTCCGCCAAGGATCACGCTGGTCCACGTATCATCAAGGCGGGCGGATTGTGGTTCGGCGACGGCCGCGGATTAGATACCCGGAAGATCCAGCGCCGAGGACAGGCGCTTCCCCGGGTCTCCGCTCACATGCCGTCGAGGTGCCTCCGCAGCTCATCGGCGCGATAGCAATGCGCCAGGGCGGTTTCCTGGCTGATGCGACGCGCCCGCACCAGCTCCGCCAGCGACTGCTCCATGGTCATCATGCCGTGCGCTCGGCCCATCAGGATCTGCGAGCGCAACTGGTGGTCGTCGGCCTTGCGGATCAGGTTGCGGATCGCGTCGGTGGCGATCATGATTTCGAGCGCCGGCCAGCGCGCCGTCTGGTCCAGTCCCGGCACCAGTTGCTGCGACACCACCGCCAGCAGCGCCAGCGACAACTGCTGCCGGATCTGCGACTGCTGTGCGGACGGAAAAGCGTCCAGGATGCGCGACACCGACTGGGGCGCGTCGTTGGTGTGCAGTGTCGACAGCACCAGGTGCCCGGTTTCGGCGGCGGTCAGCGCCGCGGACATCGTCTCCAGGTCGCGCATCTCTCCGATCAGGATGACATCCGGGGACTGCCGCAGCACGCCGCGCACGGCGTGGGCGAAACTCGGCGTGTCGTGGCCGACCTCGATTTGCTCCACGATCGATCCGCGGTTGAGGTGCCGGTACTCCACGGGGTCCTCGATGGTCACGATGTGGTCGCGGCGTTTTGCGTTGATCTGGTCGATTAGCGAGGCCAGCGTCGAGGATTTTCCGCAGCCGGTGGGTCCGGTGACCAGGACCAGCCCTTGGCGCCGCTCGGCCAGCTTGCCGAGCGTGGCCGGCAGGTTCAGCGATTCCAGCGTCGGGATGCGGGCCGGCAGCAGGCGGATGCTGGCCGCCAGGGCGCCGCGCTGGTAGTGAATGTTGGCGCGGAACCGGCCGATCTGCTCGCGAACAAAACAAAAGTCCACGGATTTGTTTTTCTGCAATTCCGCCTGGCGATCCTTGTCGAGCAGCGGCAGCACCAGGCCGGAGACTTCCTCGGCTTCGAGCGGCGGCCCGGAGGAGGGCGCGAGCGCTCCCTGGACGCGAAGAGCGACGGGAGCGCCGGATACCAGCAGAACGTCGGACGCGTTCTGCCGCGCCGCCATGGCCAGCACGCGGTCGAGCGACGCCGTGGAAGCGGCCGCCTTCTCCGCCGGCTTCGGCTCCTTGGCGCGATTCAGCTCCTCTACGATTTTCAGCAGTTCCTGGTCGTATTCGGGCACGGGCTCTCTTCTATTTTGGCGTTTATTTGGCATCGCGCCAGTTGACGCCGGAGGCGACGTCCACCACCAGCGGGACGTTCAGTTTCGCGACCTGCTCCATCTCGCGCTTGACCAACTTTGACAGCTCGGCCACCTCCCCGTGCGGAGCCTCGAACACCAGTTCGTCGTGGACTTGCAGCAGCATCCGCGCCTCGAAGCCGGCGGCCGGCAGTGCCTGGTCGATACGGATCATGGCCAGCTTGATGAGGTCGGCCGCCGTCCCCTGCAACGGCGAATTGACGGCGGTTCGCTCGGCGAAGCCGCGGGCGTTGGGGTTGCGGCTGTTGATGTCGGGAATCGGCCGCTCCCGCCCGAACATGGTGCGGGTAACGCCGCTGAGGCGCACTTCGGCGATGGTCTGGTCGATGAAGCGTTTGACGCCGGAGTAGCGATCAAAATAACTGCGGATGTAGCGTTCCGCTTCGCCGCGCGGAATGCCGAGCTGGTTGGCGAGGCCGAAGCCGCTGATGCCGTAAACGATGCCGAAGTTGACGGCTTTGGCGTTGCGGCGCAGGTCGGGCGTCACCATCATCGGGCCGACGCCGAAGACCTCGGCCGCGGTGCGCGTGTGGATGTCCTCGCCGTGGAGGAAGGAATCCACCAGCACCGGGTCGGCCGAGAAATGCGCCAGCAGGCGCAACTCGATTTGCGAGTAGTCGGCCACCACCAGCTTCCAGCCTTCCTGGGGAACGAACGCGGCGCGGATTTCGCGGCCGAGCTCCGTGCGGATGGGAATGTTTTGCAGGTTGGGATTCGACGACGAGAGGCGTCCGGTGGCCGCGCCGGCCTGGTTGAAGCTGGTGTGGAGGCGGCCGGTGGAGGCATGAATCAACTCCGGGAGAGAGTCAACATACGTGCCTTTCAGCTTGGTGAGCTGGCGGTACTCCAAGACTTTGGCGACCATGGGGTGATCGGCTGCCAGCTCCTCCAGGACGTCGGCGGCCGTGGAGATCGCCTTCCCTTTGCCGTAGCGGACCGGCGCGGGCAGCCCCAGGTCTTCAAACAACACTTTACTTAATTGTTGTGGGGAATTGATATTGAAGGGCTTGTCGGTCAGCTCATAGATCTCGCCGGTGAGCTTTTGAATGGCGGTGTCCATCAATCCGCTGAGCCGCTTCAGCTCATTCCTGTCGATGCGGATGCCGGTCCGCTCCATGCGGGCCAGCACCGGGGCCAGCGGCAGCTCGATGGTGTCGTAGAGGTGGCGCAGGCCGCGTGTGTCGATCTCGTTCCGCAGCGGCTCGCTCAGCTCGATGAGGACGTCTGCCTGTTGTTCGGGCGAGGGCCCGAGTCTCAAGTCCAGCCGCCGCTGGGCCAGGGCTTCAAGCGTACAGCCGCCCGGGTCGGCGTCCAGCAGGAAGGCGTACAGCATCAGGTCGTCGTGAAAGCCGCGAGCTTCCACATCGTGGGAGGCCAGCGCCAGCAGCGTGGTTTTAACGTCGGCGGCCACCTTCGGCCGGGACTCGTCTTCGAGAAAGCGAGTCAGAGGCTCGGTGAGCGGCGGAGTCGCCGCGCGCGCCTCGCCGTGCCGCCAGGCCAGTCCCACCGAGGGTACGCCGAAGGTTCCGTCCTCGGCCGGGCGCGCGACGACGCCGACCGCCGTTCCCGCCGGAATCGCGTCCAGCCACGCGGCCGCGGCCTCGGCAGAATCTAGCGCCTGGTAGTCCTTCTCGCGCGAATCTTCGGCCGGACCCAGCTCCTTCAACAGACTGTGAAATTCCAGTTCTTTGTAGATGGCTTTCAGCGCCTCGGGATCGGGAGCCTTCGCCTCCAGGGCGGAAAGGGAGAACTCGATGGGCACGGACCGCTCAATGGTGGCGAGCTTCTTGCTCAGCAGGATCTGGTCGCGATGGTTAAGCAGGCTCTCGCGATACATCTTGCGTTCCACTTCGGCCGCGTGTTCCAGCGCCGCCTCCACCGAGCCGAAGCGTTCGATCAGGTCCTTGGCGCCCTTGTCACCGATGCCCGGCGCGCCGGGGATGTTGTCGATGGCGTCGCCTTTCAGGGCGAGCAGGTCGGCCACCCGCTCCGGCGTCACGCCCATGAATTCCTTCACTTTGGCGGGGTCGTACCAGGTGTCGTCCTTGGCCGGGTTGAGCATGCTGACGCGGGTGTTGACGAGTTGCAGCATGTCCTTGTCGCTCGACACGATGACGACTTCCACCGGCTTACCGTTGACGCCCTCGGTAGCGACGCGGTACGAGAGAGTGCCGATGACGTCGTCGGCCTCGTAGCCGGGAAATTCGAGGATGGGGATGCTCATGGCGTCGAGCAGGCGGCGCACGTAGGGGATCTGCTCGGCGAGGTCGGGCGGCATCTCGGTGCGGTTGGCTTTGTACTCTTTGAACTCCTGCTCGCGGAGGGTGGGGCCGGCGCTTTCGTATACGGCGGCGATCCAGTCCGGCTTGAAGGACTTCTGGAGTTTCCGCACCATGTTGTTGAAGATATAGACGGCTTCGGTGGAGAGGCCGGTGGCGGTGCGCATGGGCGGAGCCCCGGAGCGCGCGCGTGCGTGGTAGGCCCGGAAGATGAAGCCGAAGGTGTCGATCAGGAAGAGCCGGCGCTGGGCCATGAGGTCATCATACCGAGGCGGCACGGGGGAAGATGCGTTTTCGCGTCGGATTTCAAAACTCTCACCGGTGCGACGATTCTCGACCGGTGCAAGGGCGGCCTTAAAACTTGACGATTACCGTGGCACGTACAAACCCACAATCTGGCACGCCTGAACCTGCTGGGATTCAATCACCGTCAAGTCTGCAATTTTTTTTTCGCCGTCTTGTCGTAGACGATTTTGCAGGGGGCCCGCGCCTTCGCGCGATCTGCTGCGGTCTTTGCATCCTCTTCTGCTTTGAGCTTAGCGTAACGAGCGTCCGCTGCAGCTTGCTTCCTCTTACTCTCCGATGCCATGCGCTTTTGTCGTTCTACTTCAGCCGCGAACGCTTTTTTCTCAGCCAACCGCTTCTTCTCGCGCTCTTCGAGCTCGATCCGCCGATCTCAGAGTCGGCAGCCTTTCCCTCCTCGGTTGGCTTCCTTATCCCGCCTGTCAACTTGAACTCGTAGCAATCGACAGCAAAAAGTGGAAACTCCAGTGGCTGCGATATCGTACACTCGTGCCCTTTGGGCCAAGTACACCAAGGTTTCACAACGAATGCTTGTCGAATGCGTTTCGATTTATCCCGTCGATCGTGGCCCTCGTAGCTGATGGTGAACTCCGGGAAATCCCAGTCATGACCCACCTCAAATCCCCGCAAAAGCTCCCATCGCGTGCAGCGCCAACGCGACCGCGCCACGAACCGCTCCCAGCCGGGGCGCGGGCGGCTCGCACACGATCGTCGTATCGCCGCCGGGACGGTGGACGGTCACCGGAAGCTCCGGCGTCAAGCCTCGGTCGCCGCTCAGCGCGGGCAGCAGCCGCTGTTGGAGTTGGGTCGCCAGGTATCCACCGGCCATCCGCCGCCATCCGAGTTGTGGCGCGACCGCGAAGCCGGAGCGCCATCCCTCGCCGGGCGTGTACCCCCTCGCCAGCGAGAGGACGGGTAGCCAGCGTCCGCCGGTCCCGCCGGCCAGGATCGGGAACAGCGGCTGGGAGAACGCGAACAGGCTGAACGAAACGGTATACGTCGAAAGCTCGAAGATCCCGCGGCCCCATGGAGGGAGATGCGTCCCGATCGCCGCCTGGAGCGGTCCGGCGAAACTCATCGGACCCAGCGGACCGGAGATGTTCCACGATCCGCGCTTGCGCTCCACCAGCGCGATCCGCACGTCGGCGATGCCGGTTTGCGGGTTGCGGCGGATGTCGACACTGCGTTCGTCGAGGTTCTCGAAAAGGCCCGTGCGGTTCAAGCGGGCCAGGCTCTGGCGCAAGCGGCGCTCGTCGAACAGAGCGGCCTCGTCGAGCAACAAGTGCCGGCGGAGGAACGCGTCGCTGTAATGGCGATTGCCGGAGAACTGGACGCGGCCAACGCGGTAGGGCCGGCCGCGATCGGCGGCCGTTCCAAAGCGACCGGCTGAGTCCACGTCGACGGAGGCCGAGAAATCCAGGACGCCGTCGCGCCCGGCCTCTCGGCGCTCGGCGAACAAAGACGGGCAGAAGTTCGCGGGCGCGGCTGTGCTGCGCGCGCCTGCGTGCACTTCGATCCTCAGATTCGCCTTGCCGTCCGCAACGTTCACTTCAGCAGGCCGGATCTGCGCGTCGACATACCCCTTGAAGAAATAAAGCGACCGTAGCCGCGCCACGCCAGCATCCACCGCGCCTCGTGTGTATTGCGGCCGGATCCGCCAGCCAGGAAGCATGCGCTTCGGCCGAAGCGCGTGCAGCGCGGACAGAAGCTCCGCCTCCGGCAGCGCGGTTACGCCGGTGAACTCCAGTCCGCCGACGCGAATCTCTTCGCCGGCGTCGATCTTTAGCTTCAGGTCGACTTCACCGCGCGCGGCCGGCGTTAGCTCATACGCCACCCGCGCGCCCGCATAACCGCGCAGCTCAAGCTCTCTCCGCGCTTGCGACGCGGCTTGCTGAGCGGCTTCGCGGTCGATGCGCGCGCCCCTCAGATCAGGAACTCCAAGGCCGAAGGGATTCGGCTCCAGCGTTACCTCCCGGACCGTGAAGAATTGCCGGGGTGTCGCGCGGAAAACCACGGCCACCGCATCACCCGGCCCCTCCGACGTCTCCACCCGGATGTCCTCGAACCGGCCGAAGCTCCACAGGAAGCGCACGTCGCGCTCCACGGCGCGGCTGTCGTAGGGCCGGCCCACCTGTGTGGAGAGCTTCACTTCCACCCCCGGGATTGGGACGGTCACCGATTGGACCAAGGGCTCGCCGGTACATAGCGTAGCGGCGAGGATTGCGTACAGCGGAATGCGCAACGTGACCATCCGGCAACCGATGGTGCAAGTGGCGGGCCAACCGCGGCCGCGCGCCCTACCCCCGCGGCGTCAGAGTGAAGCGCTCAATTGAAATGCGAGCGCTCCGATGCAGGCGGGCCACCGAGCGGTGGAAGACCACTTTGATCTCCTCGAAAGCCTCCAGGCGCGACGACGCGGGAAAGCGGAAGTCCAGCGTCTCGGGAACCGGCTCGGTTTCCTCCGCGCGCAGGACAGGCTCGGAGGCGACCGGTGCAAAGCCGAGGCTCTGCGCCACCCCCGAGCCGTCGATTAGCACCAGCTCCATCGACACGGTATGCGGGTACAAATCCGCGTTCAGGATTGCCATTTGCATTCCGCGACAACAGCTCATACGGATGGAATGTTCCAGCTTCTGGTGCGCCTCCATCAGCAGTCCGGCGCGGTCGATGGTGCTGAACGACAGGTTGACCGGCGTCCCGCGCCGGAAAAAGGAGTGTGGCGGCGGGCGATGGAAAGGAAACCGGAACATCCAGTACTCGCCGCCGAACGGAATCGACAGCGGCAGGTAGTGCGACTCGAACATGCCCCGCTTATCGGGCAGCGGCGTTACCAGCATGGTCACCGGCTTGATTTCCGGCCACAGGATCACGCCCGGATAGCTGCCCGGCAAACCGAGGTTAGCGGTTGGCGCAGGCGCAGGCCGGGTCTTCGACACCGGCGAGATGCCCTGTTTCCGCGCCGCCACGGCCGCCGCCGCCGATCCCGCACCGCTGCCTCCCGTACCGTCTCCGCCCCCGCCCATCAGGCTCGCCAACAACAATGCTGCCAGCGCCGTATAGCCCATCAGCGTCCACGACTGCCGGGCATCCGGCGGACGGCGTTGTCCCCACGCGCCGCGTCCCATCGCCGCGGCGCTCAGCAGCGCAATGCCCATCGCCGCCAGCGCTCCGGCGCGCGACAGGCGTCCCATCACGGCCATCGCAGCGGCCGCCTGCAATCCAAGCGAGGCCGCCATCGCCGCCAGGAACCAGCGCGGTGTCGTTTCGATCGCCAGCGTTCCCGCCGACAAGATGCCATCGGGCGCGGGAGCCACGTCGGCAGCCGCCGGCTCCCAGCGGGCACACAGTAGCCGCGACGCTCCGAGCGCCAGCACCACGCCGGCGGCGATTCCCGCCGGCGAGAACTGCGCCAGCAACAAACTCGCGGGCGCGAACCACACCGCCGCCGCCCACGGATTCGGACCCGTGCGGCCCATGAGCACCCATAGTGCCAGTGCGATGAAGGCGCTCCAGGCCAGCGCGCCGAGAGCGATTCCGCTAGCAAAAGCCGCCTGCATCAACGGGTATCCCGAGCGCGGCGCCACAAACCAGGCGGCCCACGCCGCCGCGCAGAGCCCGGCCGCCAGCATCCAACCTCCGAGACCGGATCCGCTTGCCGCCACCGCATGGATTTAGAAACCAAACCAGCGCTGAAAGTTCCCGCCTGGGGGCACCCCGAATTTGGCGGCCCCGACCTTATATAATGTCGACAAGCCGCCAAATGAACGGACGCCTTTTCGCTCTACTGCCTCTATTCGCCCCGGCGCTCCTGCTTTCCGAGACGCTGCCGGAGCGCGCCCTCGGCGTGATCGAGAAACGCTGCCAGTCCTGCCATGGCGACAAGATGTCGATGTCGGGACTGCGGCTCACCACGCGGGAGAGCCTGCTCAAGGGCGGCGACCACGGGCCTGCCGTCAAGCCCGGGAACGCCGCCGAAAGCCGCCTCTATCAGGTGGTCACGCACGCCATCAAGCCGGCCATGCCGCCGGGCCCGCAGTTACCCGGCGAGGAACTGGCCCTGCTGCGCGACTGGATCAACTCCGGCGCGGAGTTCCCGGCGGCGGCGCGCGTCTCCACTGCGAAGAACGCCGACTGGTGGGCATTCCGGAAGCCGGTGCGTCCCGAAGTTCCGCGCGTCGAAGGCATCACGCATCCCATCGACGCTTTCATCGAAACCCGCTTGCGGGCGGAAAAGCTTGCGGCGGCGCCGGCGGCCGACCGCTTCACGCTGCTCCGGCGCGCCTCATTCGATTTGCATGGGCTGCCCCCGTCGCCGGAAATGATTAAGGAGTTCCTGGCCGACGGCTCACCAGACGCCTGGGAGAAGGTCGTCGACAAGCTGCTGGCTTCGCCGCGATACGGCGAGAAATGGGGCCGCCACTGGCTGGACCTGGTGCGCTACGGCGACACCTCCGGTTTCGAGCAGGACCCATACAACCTGGAAGCCTTCCGCTACCGCGATTACGTCATCAAATCCTTCAACGACGACACGCCGTACGACCGCTTCGTGAAACAACAGCTTGCCGGCGATGAGTTATGGCCGGATTCGGCCGAGGCCCGCACCGGCACCGGATTCTTCCGCGTCGGGCCGAATCGCGACATGCTGTTCAAGGTCGAGGACCTCAATCGCGTCGAGAAGCTCACCGATTACGTCGAGACCGCTTCCGGCGTCCTGCTGGGGCTCACGGTTGGCTGCGCCCGCTGCCACGACCACAAGTTCGATCCTATCCCGCAGCGCGACTTCTACCGTTTACAGGCAATCTTCGCGCCCGCCACCGAGGACAACGTCTTTCTGGAGTACAACACGGCGCGCTTCTACAACCTCCTGGAGAACAACCGTAAGTTCAAGCTGCACCAGCTCGGCGAGACCATCGAGCGGATCCAGAAGCCGTACCGCGATGCAATCCGCACCAAGAAACTCTCCCCGTTCTCTGACGAGGTGCGCGCTGCGTTCGCCACGCCGGACGACAAGCGAACCACCGCCCAGCAGGCGCTGGTCACCATGCACGCCGAGGCGGCCAAAGTCACCGACGACGAGATCCGGACCGCCATGTCCGAAAACGACCGGGAGCAGCTCCACTCCGTGGAAAAGCGCCTGGTCACGATGTTCGCCAATTATGGCCCGCCGCCGACCGCGCCCGGCGTGATCGACATCGGCCGCGAAGCGCCGCGCACCTACATCGCCCCGCGCGGCAACTGGCAGAATCCCGGCGAGGAAGTACAGCCCGGTTTCCTTGCCTGCCTAGGCGGCGGCGACGTGCCGGAGCCGCCGCAGCACGCCACCACGACGTTCCGCCGTAAGGCGCTGGCCGAGTGGATCGCCCGCGCCGATCATCCCACGTTCGCCCGCGTGATGGTCAACCGCATCTGGCAGTTTCACTTCGGCCAGGGCCTGGTGCGCACTCCCAGCGATTTCGGCACCCGCGCCGGCAGTCCCAGCCATCCCGAGCTTCTGGACTGGCTGGCTACCGAGTTCGCGTCGCGAGGCTGGTCGTTGAAGCAGATGCACCGCCTGATCCTGACCTCGCGGGCTTACCGGCAGAGCGCCAACTCCGCGCCTGACGCCATCGCCAAGGATCCGAACAACTACCTGCTCTCCCACATGAACCGCCGCCGCCTGGCGTCGGAGGAGCTGCGCGATTCCGTCCTGGCCGCGGCCGGCACGCTCAATCTGAAGATGGGAGGCGTCCCGGTGGTGCCTCCGCTGGCCGACGACGAGCTGTACGGCATCATCGGACGGCCGTCGGATTCGTGGTACGTGACGGCCAATCGAGAAGAGCACACGCGGCGCAGCGTCTACCTGATCTCGCGCCGAACCTTCCGCCAGCCGATGTTCGAAGCCTTCGATTCACCGGACGGCGTTTCCTCCTGCCCGCGGCGGGAGTCCTCGACTACTGCCACGCAATCGCTAACGCTGCTCAACGGCCGCTTCATGATGGAGCAGGCCGCCGCCCTGGCCGCCAAGGCGCAGTCCGTGGAGGATGCCTGGCTGCGCGTGCTGGGCCGCGCGCCTTCGGCTGAAGAACGCCGCGAAGCCGAAACGTTTCTCGACCGCCAGTCCGCCCGCCTCGGCTCCAAGCCGCAGGCGTTCACGGAGCTGGCCCGCGCACTGATGAATCTCAACGAGTTTCTATATGTCGATTAAGGCCTCTCTGTCCAGACGCGACCTGCTGTTCAAAGCCGGACATGGCTTCGGCGCGGTCGCCCTCTCCTCCCTGCTCCAGGGGGCCGGCTCGAGTCCGCTGGCTCCGCGTCCGCCGCACACCATGCCGCGCGCCAAGGCCGTCATCTATCTTTTCATGCACGGCGGCACCAGCCACGTCGACACGTTCGACCCCAAGCCGGAGTTGACCCGCCGTTCCGGCCAGCCCCTCTCGGTGGAACTCGCCAAGACAATCAAGACCAGCTTTATCCACGACCCCACCAAGGCCGTGCTGCGCGGCAGCCCGTGGGAATTTCGGCCCGGCGGAAAGAGCGGACTGCTGGTATCCGACCTCTATCCTCATCTGCGCGACCGCGCCGACGACCTGACGGTGATTCGCGGCTGCCATAGCGATGTGTTCGACCACGCACCAGCGATTTATCTATTGAATACGGGCTCCCAGTTTCCCGGACGCCCCTGCCTGGGCTCCTGGGTCACCTACGGGCTGGGGTCGGAAAATCAGAACCTGCCGGCTTACGTCGTCATGAGCGACGGCTCCACCAAGTCCGGCCCGCCGGCGTACTCGGCCGGCTACCTGCCTGCGGTTTATCAGGGCACCGTATTCCGCAGCGGCGAGAATCCCATCCTGAATCTGCGCAACCCGCAGGGCGTGACGCCGGAAGCGCAGGACGACACGCTGAAGCTGATCGGCTCACTGGACCGGAGGCACCTTGCGGCGCGTCCCAACGATTCGACCCTGGATGCCCGTATCGCATCGTATGAGCTGGCGTTTCGCATGCAAGCTTCCGCGCCGGAAGCAGTCGACTTCGGCGCGGAGTCTCCCGCCACGCTGAAGCTCTACGGCGTCGGCGAACCGATGACCGACGACTTCGGCCGCAAATGCCTGCTCGCCCGGCGGCTGGTGGAGCGCGGCGTGCGCTTCATACAGATATACTCCGGCACCAACGTCGGCGACGATTGGGACAATGCGCACACCGACCTTGTGGGCTCGCACACCAAGATGGCGAAAAAATCGGACCAGCCCATCGCCGGCTTGCTGGCCGATCTGAAATCCCGCGGGATGTTGGATGAGACGCTGGTGGTGTGGGGCGGAGAATTCGGCCGCACGCCGCTGGCGCAGGGACAGAACGGCCGCGACCACCATCCTTACGGCTTTTCGATGTGGATGGCCGGGGCGCGCATTCCAGGCGGCCGCGCTTTCGGCGCCACCGACGATTTCGGCGTGCAAGCGGTCGACATGCGGACCTCGGCCCACGACGTCAACGCGACGGTGTTGCGGCTGCTCGGCCTGGATCACGAAAAGCTGACCTACTTCTATCAGGGCCGGGACCAGCGCCTCACCGATGTGCATGGGGAAGGGGAGTTCACGGCCAAGCTGGTGGGCTAAGGGAATCCGGAGGCTAGTCCAGGTAGATTCACTGATGTTCCCAAACTGTATCCAAAGCTAACTTGGAACAGAGGGACCGACTGTCAGAGGTTCCACGACCGCCGTCCTACCCCCGGGCAGCAGCGAAAGCTGGGAAGGAACTTCAATGAGCCCCACGCAACCTGGGTCCCCGAATCTTGCGGTAAATGCCCTTGTGGTCAGCCCCCTAGAGGCTGATTTCGTGTCGCTGTGCAATATCCTGGCCCGTTCCAACTGGATCCTCAATCGGGTGACCACGTGTCGCGAGGCTTTGACCTTGCTGCAGCGCCGCGGCATTTCCGTGGTGCTCTGCGAGCGGGACCTGCCGGATGGGACCTGGAAGACGCTGCTCGAAGCTACAGCAGAGCTCCCGAATCCTCCGCGGCTGATCGTCGCATCGGGCTCCGCCGATGACCGGCTTTGGATGGAAGTGCTGAGGGCAGGGGGTTATGACCTTCTACCCGTGCCGTTTGAGGCGTCGGAAGTCTTTCGCGTAGTGTCTCTCGCCGCTCAGTCGTGGCACCGCCGGCTTCAGCCGGCTTACTCACCACCGAAGGCGGCCCGGTATGTTTCGACAGATCCGGTGGTCGCGCGGTGAGTCCGGCTCGCAGCTTCTAACATGCCGCTAGTTGCCGCCTCCCAGCCCCAAAAAATACTGAGCCCCGACGGTAAATGATCGGTTTTTCGGGGTTGCACCCCGAAGCACCGCTCCCTGAGGGTCGCGGCTCAGCGAGGGATCGCCCGATTAGCTTTGAAACTTGATCGCGGACTGGGTGGTGAACGTCAGCACGGTTTCCGACGGAATCTTCACACGCTGGCCTTTCATGAACACCTGAGAACCTGCGCCGGCCGCAGCGCCCGCGCCCGCGCCAATTGCCGCCCCCTTGCCTCCACCCGCGATCGCGCCGATGATCGCGCCGACCGCGCCCACCGCAGCAGCCGTCTTCGCCGTCCGCGCGCCACGCGACTTGCTTTCCTGCGAGACCGAAGTGGTATTCACCGGAACCGGTTTCCCGTTGATATTCACCGACACCAGCTCCACCGTCAATTCGGTCTTTCCGGTCAGCTTGCCGGAGTCTTTCTCCTGCGTCAGGCGCACAGTGCAATCGGCGCCCTTGGGGGCCACGGTGTCGCCGTCCACTATGAGGGCGTCATCCAGGCTGGCGCGGAATTCATCACCGGGGTTTGCCTTCTCCGAATCGATGCCGTCGATCAACCGGATAATGATTTCGGTGCCGCTGGGGATCTCGCGCACGCCGCCTTTGCCGACGAGTGTGCTCAGCACGCGCTCGCTGACGCCGGCCTGCTTCAGCTCCACGATGCGGCCTGCATCGAAATTGAACCGCGCGCGATTCTGGTTGATCAGATCCAGCATGAAGCCTTCGCTGAAACCGGCTTTACTCAGGCGGATCAGGTCGTCGGCGCTCAGCGGCTCAGAGGACGGGTTCTTCTTGGCGATGGCCGCCAGCAGCCCCTCGCTGGCTCCGGCCTGCTTCAATTCCGCAAGCCGCGCCGTATCGGTGGCGACTTTCACCGGCTGCGCTTCAATCAGGTCCATCAGAAAGCTGTCACTAAAACGAGCCTTGACCAACGAGATCAGCCCGTAACTGGTGAGGGGTTCGGACGGTGGCGCTTTCTTGACCATAGCCGAAATCACACGCTCGCTAACGCCGCTATTCTTCAGCTCCACCAGCCGGGCCGCGTCGGTTGACATCCGCGAGGGCTGCGAGTTGATTGTGTTGAGGATGAAGTCTTCGCTCAGACCGGATTTGGCCAGCTTGATGACGTCGTCATTGCTGACTCCGTTTTGCGCAATCAGCGCTCCACCGAAAGCGCCGAGCCATAACGTGGAAAGCAGTGCCAGTCTTTTCATAGGTTTCTGAATCCTCCTTCACCCGAGGGTATCCCTTTATTTTAGACGGGATAAGGCGGCGCCGGGACTCAAAAAATCTCTCTGCCTTTTTCACACAGTTCCACCCTGCCATCCGAGTCGGATTTTGCGGTTAACTGGTTCATACGGGAGCCGATGCAATGATCAACGAGGCGCGCCTGCCGCGCAACCTGGAGCAATCCGTGGCCACGACCATCAGCGAGTGGGAGTCAGGCGGGAAGATGAAGCGCCTATGGGACCGCGATGCCTCGCTGTGGACGGGCGCCGACGAGGAGCGGTGGCTGGCTTGGCTAGATATCATTGACGAGCAGCGGGCGAAGCTGGCGGAGCTCGCCGCTCTTTCCAAGGAAGTGCGGGCGGGCGGTTATTCGGATTTGATCCTGCTCGGGATGGGCGGCTCCAGCCTGTGTCCAGAGGTCCTCAAGCTGACCTTCGGCCGTCAGCCGGGCTTTCCCGAGATGCACGTTCTCGATTCCACCGATCCGGCGCAGATTCGCGCACTTGAAGGCCGCATCGACATCGGGCGCTCCGTGTTCATCGTCTCCAGTAAATCCGGCAGCACGCTGGAGCCGAACATTTTCATGGAGTACTTCTACGGCCGCGCCGGCGACGGCAAACGCTTCTTCACGGTCACCGATCCCGGCTCCAACATGCAGAAGGAGGCCGAGCGCCGCGGATTCGCCAAGATATTCGCCGGCGTTCCCGGCATCGGCGGACGCTATTCCGCGTTGTCGAATTTCGGGATCGTGCCCGCCGCCGCTGCCGGGCTCGACGTGTCGCGCCTGCTGGAGGGCGCGCATCGCATGAAACAGGCCTGCGGACCTTCCACTCCCGCCATGGACAATCCCGGCCTGGTGCTGGGAGCCATTCTAGGCTGTGCCGCGAACTCAGGCCGGGGGAAGCTCACGCTGATCGTCTCTCCCGGCATCCACGACCTGGGCGCCTGGCTGGAGCAACTGGTGGCCGAATCCACCGGGAAAATCGGCAAGGGGATCATCCCAGTGGATCGCGAGCCGCTCGGACGGCCGGAGGTTTATGGTGACGACCGCCTCTTCGCTTACATCCGCCTGACCCCGGCTCCGGACGCCGCGCAGGATGCCGCCGTGGCGGCGCTGGAAAATGCCGGCCAAGCCGTGGTGCGGATTGCGGTCGGCGATATCTACGATCTGGGCGGCGAACTCTTCCGCTGGGAGATCGCGACCGCGGTAGCAGGGGCGATCCTGGGAATCAACCCGTTCGACCAGCCCGACGTTGAGGCTAGCAAGATTGCCACGAAGTCCCTGACCTCCCAGTACGAGAACACCGGCGCCTTCCCGCCGGAGCAGGGCGTGGCCGGGTTCAGCCTTCCCGCCGTGAGCTCGGAGTGGAAGGACGTCCTTCGGGCTCACTTGAACAGTCTGCGGCCGGGCGACTACTTCGCCGTGCTGGCTTATATTGAGATGAATACCGCTCATGAGGAAGCGATCCAGCGCTTCCGTGCGGTAGTGCGCGACTCGAAACGGGTGGCCACCTGCATAGGTTTTGGGCCGCGCTTTCTGCATTCAACGGGGCAAGGCTATAAGGGAGGGGCGAACACAGGGGTCTTCCTGCAGATTACCTGCGACGATGCGGCGGACCTGGCGATTCCCGGGCGGAAGTACACGTTCGGAGTGGTGAAGCAGGCGCAGGCGCGCGGGGATCTCCAGGTTCTCATCGAGCGGAAGCGCCGCGCGCTGAGAGTGCATGTTGCGGGTGAGGTCTACAAGGGCCTGTCGGAGTTGGGCGCTGGGGTTTTGGAGGCGCTGCGTTAAGTGCTCGCATCGGAATAGTGACGGCGCAGGCGCTTTCGGCCTGCGCTTCTCGCTACGCCCTTACGGAGCGGGTGCTAGTACTACTGGGTCATAAAAGAACATTCTGATGTAGAATTGTTTTGTGGGAACACGCCTCTCCGAGCCAGGCCCACAAGAGAAGCGCTTCGCGGCATATATGGACGGCCTGGCGAG
>JACXTT010000870.1_pt1 | contig 51521 bp, 45 predicted proteins | sample 9270951 | NCBI WGS metagenome assembly JACXTT01 (sample SAMN15532306, study PRJNA645909) | rock metagenome | isolation source: weathered quartz diorite | place: Puerto Rico | collected 2017-06-21
GGCCGCGATCTCCGCGGCTCGGGCGCGCTCCTCGCGTGCGCGCTGCAGCTCGATCTCGTGCTTGCGGGCCTGCTCCTCCTTGACCACGGCGGCTTTCTGCGAGATCTCGCCCCGAACCTTCTCGACGATCTCGACCGGAAGCGTGCTCATGTGGTTCTTCACCTCGGCACCCAGTCGACGAACGATCTGGAGCACGGCCTCGCTGGACATGCCGAGGTCCTTCGCCACCTCGTAGACGCGTGGCCGCTTGACCTCGGGGGTCTTAGCCATGGACTCCACCTTCTTCCTTTTCCGTCGCCGGTTCGCCGGGAGCGGCACCGTCGTCCGCGGCCTGCGCCGCCGCGACCTGAGCCGCCGACTCGCCATCCTGCGCATCGGCCCCGGGCGCGGCCTGTTCCATCTCGGGCGTGAACGCGAGCTCCGCGGCGGGTGGCGTGACCGGATGGGAGGCCAGGTACTCGTGGCCCGCGGCCATGATCTTCTCGGCCGTCTTCTCTCCGATGCCGGGAATCTCGGTCAGGTGCTGGAGCGACGCCGCCACCAGCTCCTGGACCGTCTCGATACCGGCGCTGATCAGCTTCTCGGTCGTGGCCTCTCCCAGCTCGAGCTTCTCGACTTCGATCTTGGAGGAGCGCTGCAGCTCCTCGCGCTTCTTTTGGTCGGTCTTGGAGACCAGATCGATCTTCCATCCCGTCAGCCGCGCGGCCAGGCGGGCGTTCTGGCCGCCCTTGCCGATCGCCAGCGAGAGCTGGTCGTCCGCCACCACCACCAGCATGCGTTTGTCTTCCTCGTGCACCTTGACGTCCATGACCTTGGCGGGTGACAGGGCGCGCGAGACGAACACCGTCGGATCCTGCGACCACGGCACGATGTCGATGCGTTCCCCGCCCAGCTCGCGCACGATGCTCTGGACCCGCGAGCCCTTGAGTCCCACGCACGAGCCGACGGCGTCGACGCGCGGATCGGTCGAGTACACCGAGATCTTGGAACGGAACCCGGCTTCGCGGGCCACCGCCTTGATCTCGACGATGCCCTCGGCGATCTCGGGCACCTCGCTCTCGAACAGCCGGCGCAGGAAATCGGGATGGGTGCGGGACAGGATCACCTGGGGGCCCTTGGCCGATTTGTCGACCGCGATCACGACCGCGCGGACGTAGTCGCCCTGCCGGTGATAGGAGCGCGGAATCTGCTCGCGCGCCGGCAGGAATCCTTCCGAGTGGTCGAGCTTGACGATCACGTTGCCGCGATCGACCTGCTGCACCACCCCACGCACCAGGATGCCGATCTTGTCGGCGTACTCTTTGTACACCCGCTCGCGCTCGGCCTCCCGCACGCGCTGGATCAGCACCTGCTTGGCGGTCTGGATGGCGTTGCGGCCGAACTCGGCGATCGAGAGCGGGAACGTGAGCACGTCCCCGACCTTGGCGTCGGGCTTGAAGGTGCGCGCCTGCTCGACGGTGAGCTGGAGCGCGGGATCCTCCACGGTCTCGACCACGGTCTTGCGCAGGGCGACCGAGATCGACCCCGTGTCGTTGGCGAACTTGACCTCGACGTCCGCTGTGGCCCCGTGCTTCTTGCGCACCGCCGACGCCAAGCCCTGCTCCAGGGTCTCGACCAGGAGCGCCCGGTCCACGCTCTTCTCGCGCGTGATCTGGCTCAACGCATCGAGAATTTCGTAGTTCATCGTCGCTCCCCGGATCGTTTGGATTCCGCCCACGGGTCCACCACCAAATGCGCGTCCTTCAATTCGTTCCAGTCGAACCAATGCTCGGCGCCGTCGTCGGTCTTGAGACCGGCGCGCTCGCCGTTCGAGCCCAGGATCTCGCCCTCGTAGTGGCGCCGACCCTCCACCGCCTCCAAGGTCGTGAACGCGGCCCGCTTCCCGGCGAAGCGTCGAATGTTCTCGAGCGTCCTGAGCGGCCGGTCGATTCCCGGCGAGCTGACCTCCAGCGAATAGCGGCCTTGAATCGTCTGATTCATATCGAGACAATCCGAGAGTCGGCGGCTGAATCCGGCGCAATCGGAAACCCTGACGCCGCCCGGCCGGTCGAGGAGCACGCGCACCACGCGCCGGCCTCCGAGGACTAGCAATTCGACGTCCACCAGCTCGAAATCGTCCTCCTCGGCCAAGGTATGCGCCAATTGGCGAACCTCTTCTCGCACTTCCACGTTCGACACTCCCGGAGAAGACAAAAAACGGAGTGGTCGCACCGACCCCACTCCTGACCCCGCAGAGTAACGGACCGGGTCCAACCGGGGCAAGCGCTATTGCTTTAGCGGCCCCACGCCGACTCGCCCGACACTCGGCCGCGAGGGCTCGCGGCCAGCGCAACCGCCTGCGACTAACCGGCTCGGGCGATCGAGCTCCGATAGACGAGCCACGCTGCGACCCGCGCCACCTCGGCCAGGCTTTGGGGTGAGACCCGGTCGGGGAGGTCGTGGGTGGTGTGCCAGGCCTCGTAGTCGAAGTCGATGATGTCGGCCGCCGGTATGCCCGCATCGAGGAGCGGGACGTGATCGTCGATGACGTGGTAGCGCGGCTCGGGATGGAAGTGCGTCGCCCGCGTCGCGCGCGCCGCTGCGACGACTTCGGCCGCGACGCTGGCGGCGCGCTCGACCGAATTCACCTCGGGATAGATGTCGAGGTCGCGGTCACCCACCATGTCGAACAGGAACGCGGCGCGCGGACGCGGATCTCCGAGTCGTGCCGCGAATCCGCGCGCGCCTCGGCAATAGGTACCGGCGTCGTGCGGGCGACCCTGGTCCTCGCCGTCGAAGAACACCAGCTCGGTCGGGCTCGGCGGCCGACGCCGCGACATCAACTCGCCCACCTCGAGCAACACCGCGACGCCCGAGCCTGCGTCATCGGCGCCCGGAACCGGCTCGAGACGGAGGCTGGTGTCGGGATCCTCGTCGGCGAACGGCCGCGTGTCGTAGTGCGCGCACAGCACCAGCGGCGCCCGCCTCCCCTTCGCCGCCGCGGGCTCCCAGCGGCCGATCAGATTGCTCAACGTCTCGGGTGCGCCGAGCGTCGAGTCGACGAAGCGCTGGACTCTCACTTCGGCCCCGAGCCGCCGCAGCTCGGCTTCGATCCAAGCCTGCACGCGAGCGTGCCCCGGGCGACCCGGGATGCGCGGACCCGCCTCGACCTGGAACGCCACGCGGTGCTGGGCGCGCGCGCCGTCGACCGCGAATTGCGACTCGGAGCAGGCCGCGCCGAAGATCAACAGGCCCACCCCCAGCACCTGGATCCGCGGTGGCCGCATGCGGGTCAGAAGGTGAATTGGGCGCGCAGCTCGACGCGCAGGCTGCGCGTCACTTGTCCGATCAGGAGATTGCGAGTCTGCCCGAAGCCGAGCTCGACGTTGCCGGTGAGATTGCTGCTGAAGGAATAGCCGCCCTGCGCGTTCACCGAGATGCGGTCGCGCGACACCTGGTTCTGAGGCGCAGCCAGGCCCGGCTGCACCGTCTCGCCGGACTCCTTCTCGTAGGCGCCCGTCAGGCCCAGGTTCACGTTGCTGCGCACCGTCGTCTCCTTGCCGAGGATGTTCACCTTCTGACCCTTGGAGTACGAGCGATTGAGGCTGAAGTTCAGATTGGTGTTGCGGCTGGTCGTGACCGAACTGCCGAGCAGCCGATTCTCGGTCTGGGCCACGCGTCGCTCGACCCGCGCCAAGCAGCGGGTTCCGTTCTTGAGATCCCCGGACACCTCCAGCAGCGGCTGCCACTGGCTACTCGACGACACGTTGGTGGCCACGTCGCTGTTGGAGAAGTCCGTGCTCTGCGACCGACTGTACGCGGTCTTGAGCTGCGGGTTGACCAGAAAATGGTGGAACAGGAGGTCAGGGATGTGCCCGTAGTTGAAGTCGAGGTCGGGGAAGCGCACCCGATCGCTCTTGTTGGGGATGCCGTTCGAGTTCACGAACAGCGTCGAGAACTCGCCGCGCGTGTTGAGATTGGCGCCCAGCCCGAGGTCGATGGTCGTCCGGCCGCTGGCCCGCCACTCCTGCTGTTGGTTGGCGACGTTCCCGAAGTCGGGCCGGACCCGCCCCGTGGAGTCGCGCGCGAATCCGGGGTCCTGCTTGAATCCCATCAAGTAGAGGAAACTGGGCGTGCCCAGCATCCTCGAGTCGCCGCTGCTGGTATTGAGCGACGCGTCGGTCTGGAGCGGACCGATGCGGGACAGGAACTTCTTCCAGCGTGCGATCACGCGCCGCGCGGTGTCCGCCGGGCTGGCCGCCGTGCGCTGCGTCAGGGAGTTGAAGGGCAGGCCCCAGCTCAGGGTGATGTTCTGATTGTTGTTGATGCGGCGCACGGTGAGATCGGGTGACAGCTCGGGCCCGTTGTCCTGGCCGTAGCGGCTGGTCCACGACAGACTCGGGTTGAGCCAGGGGCCGTACTTCTGCGACTGGTAGCGGGCGTCCATCTGCTGGCTCCAGTTGACCACGCGTCCGAAGTTGATGAAGCCGACCCGCTCCAAAAGCGGCGTGGGCAGCGTGAGGTTGCGGGTCGCGGTGAAGGTGTGGTGGAAGAAGTCGAACGGTCGCGAGTCCGCGCCGAACTGCACTTGAGCTTGGCGGCCATGCGTGTCGTGGAGTGGAACGCGCACGCCGTTGGTGTCGAGCTGGCGCTGGAAGCTGGCGCCTTCGGTCTGCAGGACCGAGTAATTCCAGAAGAAGCGTTCCGGCAGCGGGAAGAACCCGAGCTTGGTCGCCGGCACCGGAATCCTGAGCAGCTGGCGCGGGGCGATGCTGTAGTTCACCGCCGCCTGGGTGGCCTGCGAATTGTCGGTGGTGACGGGGTTGCGACTGTCGGTCACGCTGCGGCTGATGTTGGCGCTCATCCCGCCCAGCGTGTACTTGAGGAACGGGTTGCTGCGATCGCTCCAGCTGCGCGAGTAGGCGGCCGTGTAGGTCTGGGTGACCGAACGCGAGTCGCTGGCTTCCGCCAGCGCGCCGCTGCGCACGACGTCGTCTCCTGCGGTGAAGCGCGGCTGAGAGCTGGTGCCGGAGTAGGAGTAGCTGAGCGGCAGCAGGATGCGCGTCGCCTCGAAGAAGCGGTGGAGCTCGAGGCCGGTTTGGAAGTTGATCTGGTTGCTGGTGTATCCACTGCCGCGGGTCTCACCCACGCTCTGGAAGTTCTCGTCGCGACCGTTCCAACCCAGGTTGTAAGTGAGCAGGTTCGCGAGGCGGCCGTTGACGTTCACTCGCTGGGCATGGCCGGGATCCTTGGCCACGTCGGCGCCGCGCAGCTCGTTGAACCAGAGCTGGCCCGAGGGGAAGACCTTGCCGGCGTGATTGATGATGCCGAACGACACCCGCCTCAGGCGCGTGAACGACGGGTGGCCGCGGATCACGTACTCCTCTCCCGGGTTCTTGCCCGGCGCGCGATAGAGGATGTCCAGGGCGGTCGAGGGAAAATCGGGGCGCAGCTTCAGATTCGAGAGATCGGTGATCGTCAGCGTGACCTGATGCCAATCGATGTGCCCCGGCGTCGAGGACGAGGGCATCCGCGCGCGGTACTCGTAGTAGCTGGTCCCCTTCTCGTCCGAGGCGAAGCGCACGAAGTACTCGAGCGAGTCGCTGGCCGGGTCGTAGGCCGGGATCTCGAAGGCGGCGGCGTAGAAGTCGAGCTTTCCGTAGCGGCTGTAGTCCTCGTCGAGCGAGAAGGTCTTGTAGGCCTCGAGCGTGTCGGCGTTGGCGAGCTGGGTGAATTCCATGGACACCGACTGTTCGCGACGGGTGACCTCCTGGTTGCCGTTGCGCGTCTCGCCGGGATCGAAGGGCGGCGTGTAGATGTCGGCGTTGTCGATGGTGTTGACACTGTTGAGCGTCATCGTCGTCCCGGACCGGATGGTGGTCGAATCGAGGTCGGCCGCGAGCCAGCGGCTGCCCACGATCTCGAGGTCCCCGATGACGACGAACGGCCGTGCGTCGTCCTTGGCCCGCTCCGGCGGGTCGGTCTCCTGGATGTCCTCGAGCCAGACCCGCACGTGGTGGGCGAAGCGAAGGTCCGGCAGCCCGATCTGCTTGCGCAGCGAGTCGCCGATCGGGATGCGGTAACGCCGCCAGCCGTTGTCGCGCGGGATCTCGTCGGTGGTCTCGTTGTCGAGACGGTCGACGTAGTGCGTGTAGCTCTTGTAGACGTCGGTCACCAGGTAGTTCGACAGGCTGTCGCCGAGATCGATGGTGTACTCGAAGTACCTCTGGCTCTCCTCGAGCGAGTTGCTGAGATCGAGATCCTCGGTCTCGGGAACCGGCACCACGTTCTTGTCGCCCTCGGTGCCGTTGGTGTAGAGCCACTTGCGCGGATCCCAGTCCTTGAACTGCGTGTCCGGCTGGCGGAAGTCGTCGCCCGAGGGATCGGTGCCGGTCACCGTCTTGAGATCCGGGACTACCCAGGTGGTGTCGTGGTCGCGGGCTTCGATCTCCTGGGGGTCGAGTAGGTTGTCGTAGCCGGTGTCCTCGTTCTTGGTGTCAGTCACCACCAGCTGGTTGTCGCGCGGCTGCTGATCCTCGGTGTCGAGCTTGTGGTTGGGCAGGATGTTGGGGGCGCGCTGCTGGTCCTCCGAGACGGCGCCGAGGTCGATGTGCAGCTTGACGTGCCGGCCGCGCACGCGGTCGACCGGGAGCGCGCCCAGGTTGTGGAAGTCGCGAAAGTCGTCGACCCACAGCTCGATGAACTGCGAGCGGGTCAGATCGATGCCCACGGGATCGAGCAGGTAGGTGAGGCCGGTCCACAGGGGCTGCGTGGTGGACTGCTCCGCGGTCGGCCGACGCGGCAGCGAAAGGGCCAGCACCTGGCGTGAGTTCTCGGCCCCCTGAGCCTTGGTGAGCGAGGGCTTGAGGTCGCGCTCGTGCACCACGTTGATGGGCGAGTACCAATGCAGCTCGGCGTTCTTCTGCGGGTCCGTGGCGGTGAAGTCGTCGATGGTCCGGCTGTCGTCGCGCTGCGGAATGCTCGTCAAGTGCCAGCGCTCCGGCCCCAACGAGAGCGAGACCGCATCCCGGACGCCTTCCATGTCGTCGATGAAGATCTCGTTCCGGGTGTTCGGATTGGGCAGCGAACCGCCCACCTCGGCTTGGACGTTGAGCTCCGAAGGCTGCGTGGTACGGACGCCCGGCAGCCAATCGACCATGCGCGTCACCCAGGCGGGCTTGAAGTGCCACTCGGTGTTCAGGTCGCCGATCACGACCCGTGACGGCTCCTCCCCCAGACGCGGGCGCAGGTCCTGGGCCCCGTGGCTCTCGTACATGAACGCCCCGCCGAAGCCTTTGTCTTTCCCCTGCCAGCTGAAGGCGTTCCCGATCAGCGTCCGGCCCGCCTGCTGGAACAGCGGCGCGTAGGAGTAGTCGATGTTGAGCTGATCGGCGGGACCGAGCTGGCGGATCAGGGTGACCCGCCCGAGGTCGTAGTCGATGCGGTAGTCGCGGTCGCGCGCCAACGGCTGCCCGTTGATCGTGACCACGTCCGATCCCTCGATGATGTTGGTCCGCCCCAAATTGATCTCGTTGCCGGCCGTGGCGGCGGTGAACTGGACCTCCATGGTGTAGGTGCGGTCGGTGCTGAGCACGATGCCCTTGTCGTAGATCGCCGGATTGGCCTCGTTGGCCGTGCCGGGTGTCCCCACCAGCGAGTCGCGTCGGGACAGCAGCGTGCTGACGTAGCGCTCGAACGGGCGACCGGTCGTGTCGGGCGCGAGCCGCGGCGCGAAGGGCCGCAGATCGGGAAGGAACAAGGTGCCGCGCTCGAAATCGACGAAGGTCCGCGAATTGGAGCTCAAGGCCGTGCCGTCGACGACCCCGTCGTGGCCGTGGTTCTGGAAGTTCGTGAAGCCGCTGGACTCGTCGTAGTTGTCGAGGCCCACGACTTCGATGTAGGGCACGCCGTCGCGGACGGTGGTGTGAAACGGCTGGTCGTCGCCGTGCCGGATGGTCATCACGAACGACTTGGGATCGATGCGCTGGCCCGAGAGCTGGTAGAAGTTCTTGAGCTCGAGATCGCGTACGGCGTAGAAGGTCGACGCGGGATCGTAGTAGTCGTTGCTGAGGCGCGGCAGCTCGCTGGTGGGAGGCCGCAGCAGCATCATGCTGACCGCGGAGACGCCGTCCCAGTCGGGCTGCTCGGTTCCGCCCACGCGGATCGAATCGCCCACCGCCGCGCCGCTCGCCACGACGTTGCGATAGCGATAAGTGACCGCGAGCGACTGGTTCTGTCCGGTCAGCGCCGAGCGCAGCCGAATCACTTTGTAGAAGGGCCCGTAGACGTCGCTCAAGATCTCGTAGTCCTTGTCGGCGCCCGGGCTCAGCAGGCGGAATGAACCATGCACCGAGCGCGAGGTGTCCGCGCAGGTCAGCGTGTCGAGGCAGACCGAGTTGGGATCGACGAAGGCCCGCCCGCGCACCAGGTTGAGCGCGTTCGAGTAACTGCCCTCGTTCAGGTAGAGCCGGATCGAGCTGTCGTCGATCAGGCGCGCCGGCGTGTTGGGGTTGTAGAGGAAGAAGTAGACGCCCTGGACGTAGTCCTTGTCGTAGATGAACTGGTCCTGGCGCGACGCTCCGCCCTGGTAACCGGCGCGCTCGCTGCGCCCCTCCTGCTTGCTGGCCAGCACGGTGAAGTCGAGCGGGCCGAGACGGGTCGTCGCCTTCATCCCGAACAAGCCTTCGTTCTTGCCGCTATAGGAGACGTACTGGGTGCCGGGCAGGCTCAGGTTGGTGTTGCCGAGGTCGAGCTCCTGCACCAGATCGTCCTCGTCGCCCTTGTAATTGATGGCGACGCGGTTCTCGAGCGGGATCTGGTTGGCCGAGTTCTGCAGCAGGTTGACCCCGACCCGGTCCGAGAGCCGACCCTCGAGCCGGATGTTGAGGTCCTGCTGCATGTCGAGCGAAGGAAACAGCGAGCGCTTCTGGCCCAGGAGCAGGCCGACCTGCTGATTGGTCCATTCGCTCTGCCCCGAGAGCCGAATGTTCTCCGACCCGGAGACGGTGAGGGACGGATTGCCCGGACCAAGGATGTTCTTGATGCGGTCGGGAAGGGGCGAGGGCAGGTCGACCGTAAAGCCACCACCCGCCGGGCGGTTCGGGGTCGTGGTCGTGGCCGCTGGCCCCGCCAGCAGTCCGGTCCGAGTTCGCTCCGCCCACAGTCGGTGGAAAGTCTCCTGGGTCATCTGGCGCGTGAACGCCGAGACCGGGATCCGGGCGGTCTCGGAGACGCTGAATTCATCGACCTCCGACACCGCCGTCACCACGCCCGAGTCGGGATCGAAGGAGACGTGGAGCTTGCGCGGATCAGCGTTGAGCTTGAGGCCGACCGGCCCGTAAGGGATCGGGCGCAACGAGCCGAGGACGAATTGGTTTTCCAGCGCCAGCCGCGAAACCGGCTTCCACGCCGGAGGCAGCGAATCGAGCGGGGCGGCCACCTTGTGCCGCAACCGCTTGAGGTCCTTGACGCCGAAGCCAGGCAGCCCGGGAATGTGGGGCAGCCCCGGCAACGCCACGAGCAGCGCGACCAGCGGCAGCGTTATGGCGGAAAACATTCGGGCATCAAACCAGATGGATTCCCGGGAAGGAAGGCGACCGGACGATATCGCCCCAAGCCTCGGCGCTCGAAGCTGTTACGGCCAAATTGGGTCGCCCCCGCCGGGACCATACGGTAGGCTCGCGTCCGTGCGTCTGCTTCGTACCTACATCCTGAAGCTGCACTTGGTTCCGTTCCTCCTCGGCTTCGGCGTCGTGACGTTCATCCTCGTCATGGACGTTCTGTTCGACTATCTCGACCTGGTCGTCAACCGAGGGGTCCCGGTGGGCGTGGTGCTGCAGCTCTACCTCCTGTCGCTGGGATACATCATCGCGCTCTCGATCCCGTGCGCGGTGCTGGTCGCCACGCTGATGACCTTCGGCAGGTTGTCCCAGGACAACGAGATCACCGCCTTGCGCGCCAGCGGCGTGCACCTGGGCAGCATCCTGGTCGGCCCGCTGGTCGCTGCCGCGCTGCTGTCGGTGGGGCTCACCTTCTTCAACAACTACGTCCTACCCGAGACCAACCACGACTTCATGAACCTGCTGATCGATATCGGCCGGATGCGGCCCACGGTCAAGCTCCAGGAGGGAATGTTCATCACCGACTTCCCCGGCTACAACCTGCTCGTCCAATCGGTGAACGGGCGGACCAACGAGATGCACGGCGTCACGATCTACCAGCTCAACGCCGGCGGGCCACCCACGACGATCCTGGCCAAGAGCGGCACGTTGACCTACACCCCGGACGGGCGGACGGCGGTGCTGCGCCTCAAGGACGGCGAGATCCACGAGATCCCGATGGAAGAAGGCGGCGCGCGCCGGTACCGGCGCCTGGCCTTCAAGACCCATGTCATCAACATTCCGGGCGCCGGCGCCATCCTCGAGCGTTCGGCCCGCGGCACGCGCAGCGATCGCGAGCTGAGCGCAGGGGCCCTGCTCGCTCAGCGCCGCGACGAGCTCGGCCATTACCGGAATGCGATGGAGATCCGGCGCAAGCAGTACCAAGGACGGACGCTGACCCCCGACGTGGAGGCCCTCCTCGATTTCCAGGACCTGCCCTGGCGTACGAAACTCGCCCAGGCGTGGAGCCGATGGCGCCTCGGACCCGCAGCCTCCGACCGCTTCCTGAGGGAGCATCCCAACGAAGCGGCCGAGCTCAACGTATGGGAGCTCGAGAAGGACGCGTACCAGAAGCGCATCGCCAGCCTCTCGGTCGAGATCCACAAGAAGTTCTCGCTGCCGGCGGCATGCCTGGTGTTCGTGCTGATCGGCGCCCCGATCGGCATGCGGGTCCGCCGCGCCGGACCTGCGGTGGCGTTCCTCTCGGTCGCCTTCTTCCTCTTCTATTGGCTGTGCCTGATCGGCGGCGAGGAGCTGGCGCATCGCCTGATCATCCCGGCGTGGCTGGCGATGTGGCTGCCCAATCTGGTGCTGGGCGCGCTCGGGCTGCAATGGACCTTGGAAGCCTGCGACGTCCCCGTGCCCTGGACCCGGCGCGGCCGCCGGCCCGCGGGTACGAGCGTGGCGCGCGGAGTGCGCCAGGCGGTGGCGTGAGGACGCTGGATCGTTACCTGCTCCGCGAGTTCACGACCTATCTCGTGCTGGGGCTGCTCGGATTCATCACCATCTTCATCGTGGTCGACGTGTTCGAGAAGATCGACGTCTTCCTCGACCACCGCGCCCCGTTGGGACTGGTCTTCGGCTTCTACCTGTTCCGCATCCCCGAAGTCGTGACGCGGGTCCTGCCCGTCGCTCTGTTGCTGGCCACGTTCCTGGCGCTCGGGCAGCTCAACAAGTTCGGCGAGCTGACCGCGATGCGTGCCGCCGGGCTGTCGCTCGTGCGCATCCTGGCGCCGGTGCTGGGCCTGGCCTCGATCGCGGTGGTCGGCGGGCTGGCGCTCAGCGAAATGGTGGTCCCGGGAGCCAACCGCCAGCGTGACCGCATCTACGACGAGCAGATCCAGAAGCTCCAGCCGCAAGACGTCACCGAGCGCGCCGACGTCACCTATCTCGGGGCAGGAGGCCGCATCTTCTACATGCGGCTCTATCTGGTGGGCGAGCGGCGCATGCACGAGGTCTCGCTGCAGGAGTTCTCGAAGGGTGATCTCCATCGCCGCATCGACGCGGCGGAGGCCAGCTGGGACGGGCGCCGCTGGGTGTTCAGCTCCGGCTACCTGCGCACCTTCGAGCAGGGCAAGGAGAAGGTCGAGCCCTTCAAGCGCATGGCGGTCGAAAACATTCCGGAGCGGCCCGAGGACTTCGCCAAGGAATCGCGCAAGCCGGACGAAATGAGCTACCCGGAGCTGCGCAGTTACGTCGAGCGACTGCGCGCCAGCGGCAGCCGGGTCTCCAACTACCTGGTCGACCTCCACCTCAAGCTGGCGTTCCCGCTCGTCAACCTGATCGTGGTGATGATCGGAGCTCCGATCGCGACCCGGTTGCGGATGCAGAGCGCCGCGCTCGGGTTCGGGCTCTCGGTCACGATCTCGTTCCTGTACTACGCCTTCATGCGCACCGGACAAGCGCTGGGCCACAACGGGGCGCTGCCTCCCTATCTGGCGGCGTGGCTCGGAGACCTGGTGTTCGGCGCGGTCGGGGTGACGATGATGGTGCAGGGCCAGCGCCGCTAGACCTCGAAAGCCTGGTCGATGGCGTCGAGCTCGCTACAGAATTCGACGTCGCGCGCGAACTCGGAGCCCAGCCCGCGCAAGAAGCGACCCTGCGAGGCGCCCTGGACCAGCGCGCGCACTTCGGGGGCGCCGCCCGGTGCGAGCCGGCGCGCCAGCTCCGCTCCTGCTCCTGCCACGACCGCCCCGGCCCTCGCCAACCGCGCCACCAGGAGCCCCGCGCAAGCGGCGTCCTCGAGCGCGAAGTTCCCCAGCTTCCCCGCGCACAGCACGACGATGCGGCGCTCGCCCGCGAGCCGCTCGACCACCGCGCTCAGATTGACGAACGCGGCCAGGAGCCGCCGGCGCGCCGCGCCCGCCACCAGCAGGGCGAGCGAGCCGTTGGTCGAGGCGAAGATCAGCGGCCGGCCGGCGACCGCGGTCACCGGGTATTCGTGCGGCGAATTGCCGAGATCGAAGCCGTCGATGCGCCGGCCTTCGCGCTCACCGCACAGCAGGGCCTGGGGCAATGTGCGAAGCTGCTCGAAGGCTTGCTCCGGCGTCGCGACCGGCACGACGCGGGCGGCGCCGTGCCCGAGCGCCACGGTGAGCGTGGTCGTGGCGCGCAGCACGTCGATCACCACCGCGCAGTCGTCGCGGGCCGGCAATGCCGCGCGCGCTGCACGACCCGGGCGCGGCGGAACCAGCTCGACGCGAACGGTGGCCCGGCCCACACTCAGGGCAGCGGGCGGGCTCGTCCGGCGCGGATCGCGTGCTCGATGGCCGAACGCACCTCGCGCGAGGCGTGCTGCGAAGCACGCTCCATCTCGCGGCTCAGCGATTCCATCTGCGAGCCGAGCTCCTCCTGGCGGCGGCTCAGCGGCTCCATTCGACGCGAGAGCATTTCCTGCTGCCGCCCCAGCTCTTCCGCCTGCGACGACAGCTCGTCCGCCGCGCGCTCCAGCTCCTCCGAGCTGCGCGAGCGACGCGAGCTGCGGCGCGACATCGCCTCCGCCAGTCGCGCCTGACGCTCCCCGATGTCCGACTGCTGTTCGCCGAGGCGCGACTGCTCTTCGCCGATCTTGGATTGCTCCTCGCCGACCTTGGACTGGAGATCACCCAGCCGGCTCTGGCGCTCGCCGACTTCGTGCTCGGGCCGGAGCGCTTCCTCCACCTGAGCCAGCACCTCGGGATCTTCGATGAGATAGCGATCGCGGCCCACGCGAGCCCACAGGAAGTCGTGGCCGATACGGCGGCTCAAGCGCTGGACTTCGCCCCAGTCCTCCGCTTCGCCCGAGCCGGAGAAGTTGCTGTCCTTGCCGTGCGCGAGGACGTAAGCGAACGCGTCGCCCTTTCCGCCCTCGTCATCGCGATAGGAATACGAGTAGGAAGACGAGCTGCGCGACCGCGAGCCGTGTCGGTACCAGCCCGACCCCGTGCCCCAACTGCCCCAGGCGTTACCCCAGGTCGGCGTGGGTGGAGTGGGTGGGACCGGAGGCGTGGGCGGCGTCGGCGGCGTGGGCGGGGTCGGTGGCGTCGCCAGCCCATCGTCATCATCGTCGTCCGAGCCGCTCTCGGAATCACCGTCGGCGTCGTGAGACCGCTGATCGGTCGAGCGGTCGAGGGCTTCCGGCTGGTCGTCGTCGGGATCGGGGCGCTGCCACTCGTCGTCCTCGTGCCGAGTCGTGCTCGCGCGGTCCGCGGCGGCAGTCTCGTAGCCGGCCACGGCGGCGGTCGCGGCGAGCGCCGGCGCGCCGACCTCGCTGCGCGTCGTAGGCGGCCCGGCCAAGGCGCTGGCTGGAACCAGCCGCAGCGGGGCCAGCCCGACCAGTGCGAAGGCCGACACCAGAACGATGGCCGCGTTGCGGATGCGCGGCTGGAACGGCGCGAAGTGCTTGAGCATCGACAGTCTCCTCTTCAGCTGACGTGGACTCGGCGAGCCGCACGGCATGGCCGCGACGCTGCTCAGACGCCGGTGAACACCGAACGCCACCAGCAACCGGCCGTAGTCGTAGGGATTCGCTCCCGTGGCGCGCAGCGCTTCGTGATCGCAGGCCTCCTCGCACGCCAGGGCGTATTCACGGACCGCGCGCGCAACCAAGGGGTGGAACCAGAACATGGTCTCGGCCGTCGCCGGCACCCAGGCGAGCCACAAGTCGGCGCGACGCACGTGCGCCCGCTCGTGAGCGACGGCGAGCCGAACCTGTTCGGGGTCGCGCTCGAGCAGAGCCGCCGGCAGCAGGATCACCGGTCTCAGCAGCCCGGTCACCATGGGGACTGGCGCCTCGCCGCTGGCGGCGAGCCGCACATCGTCCGCTCCTCCCCAGGCCGAGGCCAGCGCGCCGCTCACAGGCTGCGCGTCGCGCACCATGCGGGTCACGTGGCGACGCTGCCGCGCCCAGCCCAGGACGCGCAGCAACGCCCCGGCGAGCCACAGGGCCATCAAGGCTCCGGGAATCCAGCGCGCATCCCAGTGCACGGCGGCGCGAGCGGGCGGCGTGGAGCGGGCCCATGCGACGGCCGCGCGGCTCGAGCGCGTCACCGGCTCGCCCATCAGACCGACGGCCTCGAGCGCGGGAGCCGAGTGAGCCGGGGCGACCGGCTTCACGGGAACGGCCGGAGCCGCCAGGGCCGCGGGCCACCACACCGCCGTCATGGGCAAGGTCGGCGCCGGCACGTTGAGCGGGAGGAGCGGCAGCAGGCCGATCAACAACCGCGCGCTCGCCAACCACCACAGACTGCCGCGCGCCCAAGCCGGCAGACCGGTCCACAGCCGACACACCGCCCACACGCCCAGAATCAGGATGCCGCCTTCGAGCGACGCGCGACCCAGGGTCGCGAGCCAGAGCCAGGAGTTCATCGTCCGTTTCCTCCGCGCTTGTTGCGCAAGCGCTCGAGCGCGCGCTCGAGGTCCTCGAGCTCGGCTTCGGTCACTTCGGTGCGCTGAGCCAGGTAGGCGGCGAAGGGCGAGACCGAGCCCTCGAGCGCCCGCTGGACGAACCGGCCCACCGCCTCGCGCAGCAGCTCCTCGTCCCGCGCCGATGAGGCGTACACGTAGACGCCTTTGACGCGGCGCCGGGTCAAGTAGCCCTTGGCCCGCAGCCGCTCCATCATGGTGAGCACCGTCGAGCGCGCCAGGCCTTGGGAGACGCCGAACGATTCGGAAACCTGGCCCACGCTGGCCGGCCCGCCGCGCGCGATGTGGCGCAGGAGCTGGAGCTCTTGGGTTCCTGGGGCTGCTTTGCTCATGGAGTCCTCCGTGCCGACACCTGTCGTCAACACGGAGCGTACGACGTGACTACGGTTGTAGTCAACGAGGAATCGCCGGGACCGGGGGGCGCTGGGGCGGCGGAATTCCCCCGCCGGTCGGAAGGTCAGCGCGCCGCGGCCGGCTCGCCCTTGAGCAGGCCCTCGACGAAATGCGTGTCGAGGTCCCCGGCCTGGAAGCGCGGGTCGCGCAAAGCCAGCAGGTGGAAAGGAATCGTGGTCTGGATGCCCTCGACGATCATCTCTTCGAGCCCGATCTGCATGCGTCGCATGGCTTCGGCTCGATCCTTCCCGTAGGCGATGAGCTTGCCGATCATCGAGTCGTAGTGGGGCGGCACGGTGTAGCCGGCATAGACGTGACTGTCGATGCGCAGCCCTGGCCCACCGGGTTTGTACCAGTAGCTGATCTTGCCGGGGCTGGGCCGGAAGTTGTGGGTGTGATCCTCGGCGTTGATCCGGCACTCGATCGCGTGGCCGCGCATCTCGACCTGCCCCTGGTCGAGCGACAGCGGCTCGCCGGCCGCGATGCGGATCTGCTCCTTGACGATGTCGAGCCCGGTCACCTCCTCGGTCACCGGATGCTCGACCTGGACGCGCGTGTTCATCTCCATGAAGTAGTAGGAGCCGTCGGCGTCGAACAGGAACTCCATGGTCCCCGCGTTGAGGTAGCCGATCGAGCGCGCGCCCTCGGCGACGCGCTCTCCGATCTCGCGCCGGCGCGCCTCGCTCAAGAACGGGCTCGGCGACTCCTCGATCAGCTTCTGGTGGTTGCGCTGCACCGAGCACTCGCGCTCGCCGAGGTGGATGAGGTGCCCGTGGGCGTCACCCAGCACCTGGAATTCGATGTGGCGCGGGCGGGCGATGTACTTCTCCAGATAGACCGCGTTGTTGCTGAACGCGGCGCCCGCCTCGGCCTGGGCGATGCCGAACCCGGCGCGCAGCTGCTTCTCGTCCCACGCCACGCGCATGCCACGCCCGCCCCCGCCGGCGGTGGCCTTGATGATGACCGGATAGCCGATCCCCTGGGCCACCTCGTAGGCGGCGTCCACGTCGACCAGTGTGCCCTCGCTCCCGGGCACCACGGGCAGCCCCGCGGCCGCCATGGTGCGTCGGGCCTCGGCCTTGTCGCCCATCGAGCGGATCATGTCGGGCGTGGGGCCGATGAACACGAAGCCGCAGGAGGCGCAGACCTCGGCGAAGTGCGCGTTCTCGGAGAGGAAGCCGTACCCGGGGTGGATGGCGTCGACCGCCGTGACCTCGGCGGCCGAGATCAGGCGCGCGACGTGATTGTAGGACTGCGAGGCCGGGGCTGGACCGATGCACACCGATTCGTCCGCGAGCCGGACGTGGAGGCTGTCGCGATCGGCCTCGCTGAACACGGCGACGGTCGCGATGTTGAGCTCGCGGCAGGCGCGAATGACGCGCAGCGCGATCTCTCCGCGGTTGGCGATCAGGACTTTCTTGAACATGCGGCCGGCACTATAGGAGAACGGCGGTTGCGCCGCCACGGGACGCCAGCTAGATCTTGCTCATCCAGTCCGGTCGCGCGCTCTGGGTGGAGGTGGCGCCCGCGGGCGGATCGCCTTCCGCGTCCTTGCCAGCTTCGACCGGCTGCCACAATCGGTCGGACGTGGCGGAGATGCCCTTGAGCTTGAGACTGAGCTCGTTCGGGTTGTTGCAGTTTCGGATCGCTTCCTCCTCGGTGATCGTGCCGTCCTTGAGCAGCCCCATCACCGACTGATCAAAGGTCTGCATGCCGTACTGGCTCACCCCCTCGGCCACCGCCGAATGAATCAGCAGCAGCTTCTCGGGATTGAGCAGGAACTCGCGGATGGTGGGCGTGTTCACCATGATCTCCACCGCCGGCACGCGTCCAGCCCCGTCGCGGCGCGGCACCAGACGCTGGCAGACCACGGCCCGCAGGTTGGAGGCGATCGACATGCGCACTTCGTCGTGCTGGTGGGGCGGATAGAAGGAGATCACGCGCTGCAGCGTCTGCACCACGTCCGTCGTGTGGAGGGTGGACAGGACCAGATGCCCGGTATCGGCGGCCATCAGCGCGGTGCTCATGGTCTCGAGGTCGCGGATCTCGCCCACCAGGATGATGTCGGGATCCTGGCGCAACACGTAGCGCAGGCCCTCGTGGAAGGAGCGCGTGTCGAGCCCGACCTCGCGCTGGTGGATGAACGACATGCGGTCGCGGTGGAGGAACTCGATCGGATCTTCGACCGTGATCACGTTGCGCGTGGTGACGCGATTGAGCGCGTCGATCATCGCCGCCAGCGTGGTCGACTTGCCCGATCCGGTGCGCCCGGTGACCAGGATCAGGCCGCGGGGCGCGAAGGCCAACTCGCGCACCAGCACCGGGAGTTGCAGGTCCTCGATCGTGGGGACGTCGACCGGAACGTGCCGCAACGCCAGTGCCGGCGATCCACGCTGCATGAAGACGTTGGCCCGGAAGCGGGCCAGCCCGGCCACGCCGAAGGCGAAGTCGATCTCGTTGTGGGTCGAGAAATAGAGCCGCTGCTCGTCGTTGAGGAGCTGAGCCACCACCGACTTGAGATCGTCGGAGTTGGGGGGCGGCTCGTCGAGAGTGTAGAGCACGCCGTCGACGCGCACCACCGGCGGGGTTCCGATCTTGATGTGGAGATCGCTGGCGCGCGCGGCAATCATCTTTTCCAGCACGCTGCGGATGTTCATCGGGCACCTACGAGGTGCCGTGGAATCAGATCGGCTCGACCAGGAACAGCTTCTGTCCGAACTCCACGGGCTGGGCGTTCTCGACCAGGATGTGGACGATCCGTCCCTTCACCTCGGACTCGATCTCGTTCATCAACTTCATCGCCTCGATGATGCAGACCGTTTGCCCGACATCGACGCTCGTCCCCACTTCGACGTAGGGGTCCGCATCCGGTGCCGGCGCCCGATAGAACGTCCCCACCATCGGGGACGTGATCGCCTTCAAGTGCTCCGCTGGCTCCGTCGCTTTCGCCGGGACCGCGGGTGCGGGCGCTGGAGTGCTCGCCACCTGAGGGCTCGCGATGACCGCGGAGGCGTTCCCGTGCGCGCTGATGCGGACGGTGCGGCCTCCCGAGGAAACCTCGAGCTCGCCGATTCCGGTGCGTTGTACCAACCGGATCAGCTGCCTGAGCTCAGCCAGCTCGAAACCGGCGGGACGCACCCCGCCGGCGTTATCGGCGTTGCCGGGTCGCGACTTGACGCCCGAACCTTGGGTCTTGCGCGCGCGCTTCACGAAGCCCACCGCGCGGCCAGGCCGCGCAGCGCCAGCTCGTAGCTGGCCACGCCGAAACCCTGGACCACGCCCCAGGCCGCCCCGGCGGTGAGGGAAACCTGCCGGAACGGCTCGCGCGCGCTGGGGTTCGTGAGATGCACCTCGACCACCGGCACGCCCGCGGCCTTGACCGCGTCGCGCAACGCCACGCTGGTGTGGGTCAGGCCGCCCGGGTTGAGGAGCACGCCGTCGCAGCGGCCGCGAGCGCGATGGAGCTCGTCGATGAGAACCCCCTCGTGCTGGCTCTGCAGGCACTCGGCTTCGCAATCGAGCTCGCGAGCCAGCGTTTGAATGCGTCGATTGACGTCGTCCAGGGAGTGGTGTCCGTAGAGGTCCGGCTCGCGTGTGCCCAGCGCGTCGAGGTTCGGACCGTGAAGGACCAAGATGCGATGCATCGGTCTTTGCCAGCCTCAGCGGGCCGGGATCACGCCCGAGCCCCGTGCCGAACGGCGATCACTCGGACGAGGCGTAAGGCGATTGGACGCGGCAAGCTAGCATGGCCTATTCGGGGCGTCAACACCCAGCGAATGCGGCGGTTCGCGCGCTTCTTGTCGCTCTCCATCGCGGCGTGAAGCCGAGCGAACGAGAGCCCAGGGAGGCGTCGCGGCAGACCGAACGCGTCGAGCAAGGCGTCCTGTCGAGCGAGTGCCTCGGGGACGAGCCCGGCCAGACGCACGGACAGCTCGCCCGCGACACGCATCCCGAGCGCGACCGCCTCGCCGTGCAGCAGGCCGCGATAACCTTGCGCGGCCTCGATGGCGTGGCCGAGCGTGTGGCCGTAGTTGAGGGCGACGCGTGTTCCCCCTTCGCGCTCGGTGGTGTCGGAGTGGACCGCGCGCAGCTTGGCGGCGACGGACCGCCGCACCACCTGCTCGAGCGCCGCGCGATCGCCGCGCCGCAACGCGGCCGCATGCTCCTCGACCCAGCCGAACAGAGCGGCGTCGAGCACCATTCCCATCTTCACCACCTCGGCCAGCCCGGCCCGCAGCGGCCGCCGCGCCAGCGTGGCGAGCGTGTCGGGGTCGCTGACCACCGCCGCCGGCTGATGGAACGCCCCCACCAGGTTCTTTCCGCGCGGCAGGTCGATCGCGGTCTTACCCCCGACGCTGGCGTCGACCTGGGCCAGCAAGGTGGTCGGCGCACACACCCAAGGCACGCCGCGCTGCCACGAGGCGGCCGCGAAGCCAGCGAGGTCGAGAACCGCACCGCCGCCCAGGGCCACCACGGCGTCGTGCCGGCCGAGGCCGAGACGGGCGAACGCCTCCCACAGCCGCTCGAGCTGGCGCGCCGACTTGGCGCGCTCGCCGCTCGGCACCAGCAGGGTCGACACCTCGCCGAGCGCCCGCTCGAGGGACTGGATCGCGCGGCCACCGTGCAGGCGCCTCACGCGCGCGTCGGTGATCAGGGCGACGCGGCTCGCCGCGGTGGCGCGCCGTGTGATCGGGCCGAGGCGATCGAGCGCGCCGCGCGCGACGACGATGCGGGAACTCGCCGGACGGCCGGGAAAGCGGACCAGGATTGCGCGGGGCACGGCGGGCAGTATAGCCCGCCTTCTAATGCTGGTTGGTCTTGATGCGCTCGAGCTCGTCGCTCAGCCGGCGGATCTCTCGCTCCAGCTCCGAGACGCGCACCGGAGGCTGCGCCGACTCCGCGTCGGAATCGTTGAGCACCCACTGCGGGATCGGATCGGGCGATTCGCCCAGCGTCGCCTTGCCGGAGTGCCCATTGTCATCTCGCACCCAAACCAGATCGACCGCAGCGCCGGGTCGGGTCGCGGCCACCCAGCGCGCGAGCTGCTCGGGATACTCCACGCGCTCCTTCTCGAAAGCCACGATCAGGTCGCCGGGCTTGAGGCCTGCGCTCTCGGCGGGACTCCCAGGCACGACGCTCTCGACCAGCGCCCCGATCGGAGTCTTGCTGCCGCTCGATTCGACCTGAACGCTGGCCGGTCGCGTGCGCACGCCGAGGAATCCATGCGGCACGCGCCCGTTGCGCCGCAGGCTCTCGAATACCGGGCGTACGCTCTCGACCGGCAACACGAAGCTCGCGCCGCCGGGCCGGCGCTCGGCCTCCGGATCGGTGTCGGCCGGCTCGGGTGGCGACAGCTCGCCCTGGACGATCCCCATCAGCTCGCCGCGCGAGTTGAGCGCGGCCGCCCCGCTGTTGCCCGGATAGACGGTGTTGGTGAGCTGGAGCAGCGACTGATGGGGCTCGCGGTAGCGGTAGGCCACGTTCCCCACCGACTGCGTCGGCTGCGCGCGGTACGAGGTGCCGAGCGAGATCACCCAGCTCCCGATCTGGCCGTCGCGCGCGTCCCCGAAGCGAATCGCGGGCAGTCGCACCGAGGAGACCCTGAGCAGGGCGAGGTTGAAGATGGGATCGAGCCCCACGACCTGGGCCTCGGCTTGCAGGCCGTTCGCGGTCCGGATCACCACGCGCTGCGCGTTCATCACGACGCTGGCCGTGGTGAGGATGCCGTTTTCCTCCACCGCGACGCCGGACCCAACACGCGTGCGGGTGCGGCGCTCGAGCCCGCGCGGGCCGGGCTTGGAAGCAAGCGTGCGCTGGGCGAAGACCGTGACCACGGCGGGGCGCGCCCGCTGCGCGATCTGGTCCATGTCGGTCTGCAGGGCAGAGAGCGTGCTCTGCGCCCAGGCGGGCGACGCGCTCCACAGCGCCGCCACGATTCCGATCGCCCACCACCCGCCACGCCGGGACACGCTTTTCGAGCTCCTAGAAGGTGATGACGGCCTGCTCGCCCCGTGCCGGTCCGGGCTGCACGCGCACGACGGTGTGCGCCCTTCCCTTGCGCAGGGTGACCGGGTCGAGGATGAACTCGACGTCCTCATTGTGATCGAACAGGCTGTCGCTGACGCCCGCGTTGCCCGCCATCCAGGCTCCGTCCTGGCCCGGAGCCGCCGGCGTCGACCCGCCCACCACGGCTCGCGCCTGAGGCTCGACGAGCACCGGCTGCTCGAGCGCGACCGAAACCGAGCGCCGCGGTCCCAGCGGCAGGCCCGACCATTGGATGACCATGCCCGCGAGCACGGCGAGCAGCACCGCGGTCGCGGTGATGGGCACCCAGCGCCGCGCGGCGATGGGCATGCGATCGGCCGCGGGGGCACGCCGCCGCGCCGACGCCAGGACGCGCTCCGCGAAGCCGCTCGACACTTCGACTCGCGGCAGAGCGCTCATCTGTTCCAGCGTGCGCGTCAGCTGGTCGTATTCGCGTCGGCAGGTCGGGCACGAGGCGAAGTGCGACTCCAGCCACTCCCGCTCGCCTTGCGTGAGCTCGTCGTCCCAGTAGGCGCTGAACAGGTTTCCGGCCTGGCCGCAATTCATGGCGTTCCTTCCCGTCGCAGGATGGGCGTGAGCTTGCGTTTAAGGATGCCGCGCGCGCGGTTGATGCGCGATCGCACGGTGCCGCCCGGAATGTTCAGCATCTCTCCGATCTCCTCGTATGGAAACCCTTCGATGTCGCGAAGCACGAGCGCCAAGCGGTACTTCTCGGGTACCGAAGCGATCGCGCGTCCCACGGTTTGATTCAACTGCTCGCGCTGCATCGACTGCTCCTTCCCCTCGGTGGGATCCGCGAGGTGGCTGGAGCTGTCACCCAGAATTTCCTGCAGCGCGTCGAGGCTGAACCAGTTGCGTCGCCGCATCCGACGCCGGATCTCGTTCTTGGCGAGGTTGGCGGCGATCGTGAACAACCAAGTCGAGAACTTCGAGCCCCGCCGATAATTGCGGCGGTGGATGAAGACTCGCACGAACACTTCCTGGGCCAGGTCTTCGGACGCTTCCCGGTCGTTGAGCACGCGGCTCACCAGGTTCGTGACCCGGCCTTGAAAGCGGCGCACCAATTCGGTGAACGCGCGCTCGTCGCCTTCGGCGATGCGCCCCATCAGGTCCTCGTCGGAAAGCCTGACGATGGGGACGGGTGTCGGATCGCGGTCGAACGCCAAAGGAGTCTGCACCCCGCTTTCCTACCCCCACGGGGGCAGGAGGGTTCCCGTCTTCCTAACGAAGACTGGACAGCTTGGCTCTTACTCGTTCGTTGGTGCGGTCGAAGGACAAACTCTTGCGGTACTGATCCTTCGCCAAGTCATTGAGCTTCATGTCCTTGTAGACGTCACCCAGGTGTTCGTGAATGATTGGATCGCCGCCCGTGACGACGATCGCCCGCTCGAGCTGGCTGCGCGCGTCGGCGAGGCGACCGAGGCGGTAGTAGGCCCAGCCGAGGGAGTCCAAGAAAGCCCCGTTGTCGGGCTCCTGGACCAGGGCGCGCTGGATCATTCCCACTGCCTGGTCCACGTTGCGGTTGTGGTCCGCATAGAGGTAGCCCAGGAAGTTGAGCGCGGCGGGACTGTTCGGCTCGCGGGCGAGAACGTCGCGCGCCGCGGCTTCGGCTCCGTTCAGGTCGCCCAGCTTCTCGCGGCACAGCCCGAGCTCGAACGCGACCGGGGCCACGTCCGGGAAGCGCGCGTGCGCCGCGGCCAGAATGGCCTCGGCTTCCGACGCGCGACCGCTCTTCTGATACGCGCGCGCCAGCAGCACCGCCGGCGCGATCGAGTCCGGGGCCAGCTGGGCGGCGCGCCGCAGGTGCTCGATGGCTCCCGGTATGTCGCCGCTGGCCTCGTGGGTGCGGGCGGCCAGGAGCCGGGCATGCAAGTCGTCGGGGTGGCCGGCCAGATATTGCTCGGCCTCGCTCACCGCCTGCTTGCCGCGACCGTGATCGGCCAGCACCGCGACACGCACGCTGAACGCGTCGGGATTGTTGGGGAAATCGGCCCGGAGGCGATCGAGTGATTCCATTCCTTCGGCCGGCGTGCCGGCTTGGAAGGTGAGCTCGGTCTCCAGATGGCGCAGATCGAGGTCGCCGGGCCGCGCCCGGGTGAGGATCTGCGCCTGTGCCAGCGCGTCCTTGAACTTCTTGTCCCGCGCCAGCAGCGCGGCGTAGCGACGGCGCGTGGTCTGGTCGTCGCGGTGGGCCTGGAGGTGCTGCCGGTAATCGTCCTCGGCTTCGGCGGTGCGCCCCTGCACTTCCGCGATCCATCCCCGCAGGAAGAACAGCCCGGGGCGAAGCGGATTGATCCCGGCGGCCACCGCGACCGCCGTGTCGGCCGCTCCGTAGTGGCCCTCCCGGACCTCGGCCGCGGCCAGTTGGAACCACGCCTCTCCATCTTCGTCATCGAGCCAGACCGCGCGCCGGTAGCTGCGCGCCAACAGATCGAAGCGGTCGAGACGCTCGGCCGCGCGCGCCAGCGTGCGGACGTACTCGATGTGATCCGAGTCCTGCGCGACCGCTGTCTCCAGCGCGCCCAGGGCCTCGCGGTCGCGGCCCAGGTTGAGCAACGCCGCGCCCCTGAGCCACAACGCGCGCGGGTCGCTGGGCTTTAGTGCCAGAGCGCGATCGGCGAACTCGAGCGAGCGGCCCGGATCGCCCATCTGGGCCGCCACTTCGCTGACTCGCCGGGCCACCTCGTCGGCGTGCGGATCGAGGAACAACGCGCGGTAGTACTCATCGAGGGCCTGCGGCCGCGAGCCCTGCTCCTCCAGCAGGCGACCCTGCGCATAACGTCGCAGGGCCTCCTCGTTGCCGTAGGCCAGGGAGTCGGCGTCCGAAACGGTCGTCGCCGGAGCGGAAACGAGGAAGGAGAACGCCACGAGGCACCACATACCGGCGACGAGGCTATCACGCGCTGCGCGGGCCCGGCCACAAACCGGGCCCGCGCGATGTCACGTCGGCGTTCAGCGACGCGAGCGACGTCGTCCGAACTCCGGAGCCTTGGGCGTCTCGCCCCGCTCGGCCAAGGGGGCGAGCGCGGCGCCTTCCGAGCGAGCCGGCTCGATCGGCGTGTCGAGCGGCTGCTCGGCGCCGACTTCGTCCGGCTCGGGCTCGTCTTCGATGTCGCGCGGCGGCGGGCTGGGCGCCGATCGCTGCGCCGGGGCGGCACCGCGGAAATCCGCGCCGCCCCAGGCGTACGGATCGACCCGGCTCTCCCCGCGCGGCCCGTCCGGTCGCCCGACCTCCTCGTTCTCGTCCTCGTCGAAGGATCGCGGCGCCGGCTCGATCTCGACCGGCTTGGGCTCGACTTCCGACTTGGGTGGAGGCGCTGGGGTCGGCCGTCGCGACGGCTCGGGACGAGCCGCAGCCGCCGCTGGCGCAGTCGACGATCGGTTGGGCGCGTCCTCGCGCGTCTCTCCTGCTCGGCGTCGTCCTCGACCTCCACGCCGGCCGCGGCGCCGTCGACGAGGCTGCGCATCATCATCATCGGACTCGTTCTCTTCGAGCTCAGCCCCTTCGTCGTCCACCTCTTCGGGCTCGAGCACCGGAGTGGGCCGATTGCGCTCCGCCCGACTCGGGCGCGCCGCCGGCTCGCGCTCCTCGCGGGGATTGGCGCGGAGCCCGCGGTCGGAAACCGGACCGCGCTCGACCCGCTCGAGCGCGTTGCGGGCCGCCGCCTGCTCGGCCTCCTTCTTGTTGCGCCCCTTCCCGTCGCCCAGGGTCCGCTTGCCGACGATCACCTCGACCATGAACTGCTTCGAGTGGTCGGGCCCCATTTCGCTGCGGATCCGGTAGACCGGATGGGTGCGGTAGGTGCTCTGCACGTACTCCTGCAGATGGCTCTTGTAGTTGGTGTGACGCTTGTCGGCCACGATCGAGCGGGTGTCACGCAGCAGCCAGCGTTCGATGAACGCGCGGGCCGCTTCGAAGCCCTGATCGAGGTAAATCGCGCCGACCACCGATTCGAACGCGTCGGCCAGGATCGAAAGCCGCTGCCGTCCCCCCGACTCCACCTCGGAATGGCTCATCAGCACGAAGCGCCCCAGGCCCATCGCCAGCGCGCGCCGCGACAGAATCGCCTTGGAGACGAGCAGCGACTTGGTCTTGGTCAGCTGACCCTCGTGCTCGGTGGGGTGGGTGCGATAGAGGAACTCGCTGGTCACGAGTCCGAGCACCGAGTCGCCGAGGAATTCCAGACGCTCGTTGGAGTCGCGCTGGCCGGTGACGTGCAGGTAGGAGCGGTGGGTCAGCGCCAGCTTGAGCAGCGCCGCGTCGCGGAACGTCAGCGCGTAGTGCTTGCTGAACTCGGCGATCACGCGCGCTTCGTGATCGCTGCTGGTCGGGCGCGTCGGCCGCGGCGCTCCTTGGAACAGCGAGCGCAGCCAGCCCCAGAACGAACGCTTCGGAGTCGTGGGCCCGACCGGCGGGCGGGTGCCGCGGCCTCCGCGGCGTCGGCGGGCTACGCCACGGCGCGAACGGCCAGAGTCACGTTGTGTCCCCCGAACCCGAACGAGTTCGAGAGGGCGGCCGTCACGCGGTGCGTTCGGGCCTGATTCGGAACGAAATCGAGATCGCATGTTGGATCAGGTCTTTCAAGGTTGATCGTGGGTGGAACGACCCCGCGCTCCACGGCCAAGGCGGTGGCAACCGCTTCCAATCCCCCGGCGGCACCCAGCAGGTGGCCGGTCATGGACTTGGTGGAGCTCACCATCAGCCGGCAGGCGTGCGCGCCGAACACGCGCCGGATCGCCGCCACCTCGGCCGGATCACCGGCGGGGGTAGACGTTCCGTGCGCGTTGACGTGCTGCACCTCGTCGGGGGTCAGGTGGGCGTCTTCCAGCGCGCGCACCATCGCTCGCGCCGCGCCCTCCCCGTCCACGCAGGGCGCCGTCATGTGGTAGGCGTCCCCCGTGGCCCCGTAGCCGGCGAGCTCGCAATACGGTTTGGCGCCACGGCGCCGAGCGTGTTCCTCGGATTCGAGGACCACCAGGGCCGCGCCTTCGCCGATCACGAAGCCGTCCCGGTCGGCATCGAACGGGCGGCTGGCTCGCGTTGGGTCGTCGTTTCGTGTCGAGAGTGCGCGAGCGTTCGAGAAGCCGGCCACCGCCATCGGCGTGATGGTGGCTTCACTTCCGCCCGCGAGCATGACGTCGGCGTCACCCGCGCGGATGAGGCGCAGGGCTTCCCCGATGGCGTGCGCTCCCGATGCGCACGCGGAGACGGTGGCGAAATTGGGGCCCTTGAGCCCGAGCTGGATGGAGACCTGGCCCGAGGCCATGTCGATGATCATCATCGGGATGAAGAACGGGCTCACCCTGTGGGGGCCCTTCTGGAGGAGCGCCGTGTGCTGCTCCTCGAACGTCTCCATGCCACCGATTCCGGAGCCGACGATGACGCCGATCCGGTTGCGATCGATCTTTTCCAGGTCCAGCCCCGACGTCCGGATGGCCTCGTGGGCGGCCACGACCGCGAATTGGACGAAGCGGTCCATCCGCTTCGCCTCCTTGCGGTCCATGACTCCCTCGGTCGTGAAGCCCTTGACCTCGCAAGCAAAGCGAGTCTCGTACGCGGCCGCGTCGAACCGCGTGATCGGGGCGGCCCCGGATCGTCCTTCGAGCAAATGGTCCCAAAATTCCTGCACGGTGTTCCCGATGGGCGAGACGACGCCGGCACCGGTGATCCACACCTGCTTTCCGTTGGATGAAGTCACGTCCTGCTCTCTCGAGATTGGCCTCGCGCTCCCGTGGCGGCGAGACGTCGAAGCCGGGTCATTCCGCGCGCCGGTCGGCTAGCTGGCCGTCGCGTGCGACTTCAGGTAGTTCATGGCATCCCCGACCGTGCGCAGCTTGTCCGCGTCCTCGTCGGGGATATCGAGTCCGAACTCCTCTTCGAGCGCCATCACCAGCTCGACGATGTCGAGCGAGTCGGCGCCGAGATCCTCGATGAACTTGGCGTCGGGCACCACCTGCTTGGCGTCGACTTCCAGTTCCTTGGCGATGATCTCCTTCACGCGGTCTTCGCTGAACGTTGCCACTGCATTCACCTCCTTGGCGTGGGTCTTCCTCTCTACATCACCATGCCGCCGTCGACCGTCCAGACCTGTCCGGTGACGTATGCGGCACGGGGCGAAACCAGGAATGCCACCAGATCCGCGACCTCGGTCGGGGTTCCGAGTCGGCCCAGTGGGATCCTGGCCATCAGTTCGGCGCGCGCCGCGTCGGGCAGCGCCGCCGTCATCTCGGTTTCGATGAATCCGGGGCAGATCGCGTTCACGGTCACGTGGCGCGAGGCCAGCTCGCGCGCCAACGACTTGGTCAGGCCCAGCAGGCCGGCTTTCGAGGCGGCGTAGTTGGCCTGCCCCGCGTTGCCCATCAGCCCGACCACCGACGACACGTTGACGATCCGCCCGTAGCGGGCCTTCATCATGGCCCGCGCCACCGCACGGGTGCAGCGAAAGGCGCCGCCCAGATTGGTGTCGATCACCTGTTGCCATTGCTCGTCACTCATGCGCAGGAACACGCCGTCCTTGGTGATGCCGGCGTTGTTGACCAACGCGTCCACCCGCCCGAAGCGCGCGAGCGCGGCGTCGAAGGCGCGATCCACCGAAGCGGTCTGCGCCACGTCGGCCTGGAAGCTCGCCGCGGCCCCACCGGCCCGCTCCAGCGCCGCCGCGGCCTGCGCCGCCCGTTCCTGATTGCGGGCGAAGATCGCGACCGCGGCGCCGCGCGCGCTCAGCGCTTCGGCGATCGCGAGCCCGATGCCGGTGGCCCCGCCGGTGACGAACGCGACCTGGCCTTCGAGCTCGCGCGTCGGGTGGGTCGAGGGCGCCGCCTGGATCTGGGTCACGCTTCCCCCGCGCTCGTGGCGGTCACGCCGAGCCCGGCCAGCGTGGCCTGCAGGCTATCGGGATCCTCGACGTTCCAGCTCCGCGCCTGCTTGTCGGTGCTGCGCAGCATTCCGCGCAGGACGCTGCCCGTACCTAGCTCGACGAACGTGGCCTGCTCGGTGATCAATCGGCGCATCGTGGCTTCCCAGCGCACCGGGCTCAGGAGCTGCGCCGCCAGCGCGGCGCGGATCTCGTCGGCGCCCCGCACCGGCTCGGCGCTGACGTTGGCGACGATCGGACAGGCGGCGTCGCGCAGCGGCGCCTGCGCCAGCGCCGCTTCCAGCTCGCGCGCCGCGGGGGCCATTAGCGGGGAGTGGAACGCGCCGCTGACCTCGAGCCGGATCGCGCGGCGCGCACCGCGCTCGAGCGCCAGGGCGCAGGCCTTCTCGACGGCCGCGACCTCGCCCGAGATCACGACCTGTCCCGGTGCATTGTAGTTGGCCGCCACCACGACTCCGGCGGATGCGGCATCGCGGCACGCCGCTTCGACTCCTTCGGTGTCGAGGCCCAGGATCGCCGCCATGGTGCCGGGCTGATCGAGGCCGGCCTGGTACATCAGCTCGCCGCGGCGTCGCGTCAGCCGCAGCGCGCTCTCGAAGTCGAGCGCGCCCGAGGCCACCGCGGCCGAGTATTCGCCCAGGCTGTGTCCCGCCACCCAGCTCGGCTTGAGCCCCGCCGCCTGCAGCAGACGCCAGGCCGCGACGCTGTGGGTGAGCAGCGCGGGCTGCGCATTGACCGATCGTGTCAGCTCCTCGAGCGGTCCCTCCCAGCACAGTCGTGTCAGCGGAATCCCCAGCGTGCGGTCGGCGGTGGCGAACGCGGCGCGCGCCTCGGGGTGGGCGGCCGCCAGGCGCTCTCCCATGCCGACCTTCTGCGCCCCTTGTCCGGGGAAGAGGAACGCCAGCTTCATGATGGGCTCGAGGTTCCCGCCATGCGCGGTTGCGCACCCGGCGCCGCCACCTGGGCGGCGGACGGAGTCAGGCGCGCCATGGTCCAGCGCATCACCGAGGCGCCCCACGTGGCGCCGCCGCCGAACGCGGCGAGGCCCAGGCGGTCGCCCGGGCCGAGTTTCCCGGCGCGGACGGTTTCGTCGAGGCTGATGGGGATCGATGCGGACGAGGTGTTCCCGTAGCGCTCGATGTTGACCACCATTTTGTGCTCCGGAACGCCGAGCCGCTCGCGGACCGCGTCGAGGATGCGGCGGTTGGCCTGATGCGGGATCACCAGATCGAGGTCGTGAGGTCCGAGCCCCGCGTCGGCCAGCGCGGTGCGCAGGCTCTCCTCCATCGAGCGCACCGCGAATGGAAACAGCTTCTTCCCGCGCATCGAGATGAAGTGCTGGCGGTCGCGCACGGTCGCCTCGCTGGCCGGAAGCGCGGAGCCGCCGGCGGGGATCTCGAGCACGTCTCCCAGATCGCCGTCGCTGTGCATGTCAATCGAGAGCACGCCCTGACCCGGTTCGCAGGGCCGAATGACCGCTGCCCCGGCGCCATCTCCGAACAGGACGCAGGTGTTGCGGTCCTTGAAGTCGACGATCCGGGTCAAGGTCTCGACGCCGATCAACAGCACCGTATCGGCCATGCCCGAGCCGATCAGGCTGCGCGCCAGCCCCAGGCCGAACACGAAGCCGGTGCAGGCTGCGAACATGTCGTAGGCCGCGGCCCGCGAGGCGCCGAGCTTCTGCTGAACCGTGCAGGCGCAGGAGGGCAGGAAGCGGTCCGGCGTCGTCGTGGCGAGGATGATCTGGTCCACGTCCGTGGGCTCGAGCCGCGCCATCTCGAGCGCGCGGCGCGAGGCGACGACGGCCAAGTCGGAGGACGCCTCCCCGGGCGCGACGATGCGCCGCTCGCGGATGCCGGTGCGCTCGCGGATCCACTCGTCGGAGGTGTCGACCATGCGCTCGAGGTCGAAGTTGGTGATGACCCCCTCGGGCACGCACATGCCGGTGCCCACGACGGTCGCGCCGCGGACGTCAGGCTGCGGTTTCACGGTCCGCCTCGATCTCTTCCCGGATGTGCTCGTTGACGCGTTGCTCCACGAATGTGGTCACCGTGCGGATGGCGCTGCGAATCGCCTTCACGCTGCTGCTGCCGTGACCCACGAAGCAGACCCCGTTGACGCCCAGCAGCGGCGCCGCGGCGTGCTCCTCCCAATCCAGCTGTCGCATCAGCCGCTTGAGCGCCGGCCGCATGAGCAGCGTGCCGGCCATGGCCAGGGGATCCCCGGAGACTTCGGCGCGGATGCGGCTGAACAGCAGCTCGGCGACGCCCTCGGCGGTCTTGAGAACGACGTTGCCGGTGAACCCGTCGGCCACCACCACGTCGCAGTTGCCGCGAAACACGTCGCGGCCCTCGACGTTGCCGATGAAGTTGAGATGCGAGGCCCGGCGCAAGAGAGGCAAGGCTTCGAAGATCAACTCGTTGCCCTTGGTGTCCTCCTCGCCGATCGAGAGCAGACCGACGCGGGGATTGTCGCGGCCGAGCAGATAGCGGGCGTAGACCGAGCCCATGTGCGCAAACTGCACCAGGTAGGACGCCTTGCACGAGGCGTTGGCCCCCACGTCCAAGACCACGCAGCCGCCCGCTCCGTTGGGGATGAACGCCGCCAGCGCCGGGCGCGAGACGGCCTCGAGACGGCCCAGGCTCAACAAGGCCGTTGCCACCACCGCGCCCGTGTTGCCCGCGCTGAAGATGGCGTCGACCTTGCCCTCTTTGTGGAGCTGGGCCATGACGGCCAGCGACGAGGTGCTCTTCTTGCGCGCCGCGGCGGCCGCTTTTTCGGCCATGTCGATCTTTTCGGCCGCGTGCACGACGTCGACCGGTAGATCCGTCCCGGCGTGCGCCAGAGCGGGGCGGATCTCGGCTTCGTCGCCGATCAAGGTGATGCGGAAGCGCCCAGGCATCTCGCGCAAGGCGAGCGCGACGCCTTGGACGACCACGGCGGTTCCGTGGTCGCCACCCATAGCGTCAATCCCGATGCGCGGGATCGAGGCGGTCATGTGGGGTTCCGACCGGGAATCACTCGGCGGGCGGCTGAACGATCTCTTCGCCGTCGTAGAAGCCGCAGTTGGGACAGATGCGATGCGGCTGCTTCGGGCTACTGCAGTGGCTGCAGGAGTGGAGTCCAGGTTTCTGGAGCTTCCAGTGAGTGCGGCGCTTGCGGCCGCGCGTGCTGGAATGTCTGCGCTTGGGTACTGCCATCGATCAAATCCTCCTGTTCGCGACCGATCGCGGTCGCGTCAGCGCGAGGCCTGGCACTCGCAGGGCCCGAGGTTGAGATCCGCTCCGCACCGGGGACACAGTCCTTTGCAGTCGTCTCGGCAGTGCGGCGTCATCGGAAGCTCGAGCAGCAAGGCTTCGCGCGCTTCTTCCCGAACGTCGAGCTGGCGACCGTCGTGAAACTTCATCTGGTGATCGCGCTCGAGGTCTTCCTCGAGGCGCCGCCCGCGGCCGGACCGGTCAGCGAGCACCGTCAGCTCGGCTTCGACGGGCCGATCGAAGGATCGAAGGCATCGCACGCATTCGAGCCGGGCTTGGGTGTCCAACCTGCCTCGCAGGGTCACCTGATTCCCGGATCGGTCGATGTCGAACACGCCCCGCACTTCCCCGGGCCATTCCGCCCCAGGCAAGTCCAAGGCTGTCGCCTCCGCCCTCGCCTCGACCCGACTCCGTCCCGGGTCCACGGTTGCTAAGTTGATGACAAATGCCGACATAGTGCTGAGGGGCAACCGCATATCCGGAAACGCACGGACACTAGCACAGGGTCCGCGACCCCGTCCAGCAAGGCCAGTCGCAGCGACTTGCGGTGTTCGGGCAATCAGCGGGCCAGGGCCGCGATGCCGAAGAACAGCTTCACCTCGCGCTCCGCGCTCGGCACGCTGTCGGAGGCGTGCACCGAGTTCATCTGCTTGCTCTCGCCGTAGAGCTTGCGAATCGTTCCAACATCGGCCTGGGCCGGATCGGTGGCCCCGACCACCTCGCGCAGGTAGGCGACCCCGCCCTCGCGCTCGAGGCAGGTCAGCATCACCGGCCCCGAGGTCATGTAGTCCACCAGGTCCTTGAAGAACGACTTGGCACGATGCTCGCCGTAGAAGGTTTCGGCCTCCTCGCGCGTGATGCTTCCGAAACGGGCCTCGACGATGCGGAAGCCGCGCTCTTCGACGTGCGCCAGAATCTTGCCGGTCAGGCTGCGCTTGATGGCGTCGGGCTTGACGATGAACAGGGTCCTTTCCAGGGCCACGGAGTTCTCCTCGGGTTGATGGATGCGGGCTTCGCTCAGCGACGCTTGCGTCCAGCGGACTTGCCGGCTCGGGCCTTCGATCCCGAGCGCGTCGCCGTCGCCTTGACGGTTCGAGACTTGGGGCGGGCCGACGCTCGCCGCGCCGGGGCTCCGTTGGTCGAGCGGGCGGGCCGACGCCGCGACAGAGCGGCCGAAACCAAGGCCGGGATCTCGGATGGAATGCGCGCCACCGGGACGCCCACGCCCTGGAAGGCCGCCATCTTCTCGGCCGCAGTGCCCGAGCCTCCCGACACGATCGCCCCGGCGTGCCCCATGCGCTTACCGGGCGGCGCGGTCTGACCCGCCACGAAGGCCACCACCGGCTTCTTGATCCGGCGGCGGATGAATTGGGCCGCCTCTTCTTCGTCGCTGCCGCCGATCTCGCCGATCAACACGATGGCCTCGGTCTGGCGGTCCGCCTCGAACATGGCCAGGGTGTCGATGAACGCCGTGCCGATCACCGGATCGCCGCCGATGCCGATACAGGTGCTCTGTCCCAGGCCGGCTTGGGTGAGCTGGTGCACCACCTCGTAGGTCAGGGTTCCACTGCGCGAGACCAGGCCGATCGGACCGGGCTTGCAGATCTGGCCCGGCAGGATCCCCACCTTGGACAGGCCAGGACTGATGAGGCCGGGACAATTGGGACCGATCAGGCGCGGCCTCACTCCCCCGTTGCGATCGCGCATCGATGCCACGTGATGGTAAGCCGCGAGCGCGTCCCGAACCGGCACGCCCTCGGTGATGCAGACGATGAGTCCCACCCCGGCGTCGGCGGCCTCGAACATAGCGTCGGCGGCGAAGGGCGCGGGCACGTAGATGACCGAGGCGTTGGCCTTGGTGGCCGCCATGGCTTCGGCGACGCCGTCGAAGACCGGCACGCCGTGGACACTCTCGCCGCCCCGGCCGGGCGTCACGCCGGCCACCACCTTGGTGCCGTAGGCCAGCATCTGTTGGGCGTGGAAGCTGCCGTCGCGGCCCGTGATCCCTTGCACGATCAAGCGTGTGTTCCGATCGATCAGGATGCTCAAGCCGCCACCTCCTGCGCCTTGGCGATCACGGTGCGCACGCCTTCGTCCATCGACGTGGTCGCGGCCAGGCCCTTCTCGGACAGGATCTTTCGCGCCAGCTCTTCGTTGGTGCCGGTGAGTCGGATGACCAGCGGCACCTGCAAGGGCGAGCTCTCGAGCGACTGCACGATGCCGCGCGCCACGTCGTCGCAGCGCGTGATGCCGCCGAAGATGTTGAACAGGATCGCCCGCACGTGCGAGTCGCCGGTGATGATCTTGAGCGCGGCCGTCACCTTGTCGGGGTTCGAGGATCCACCGATGTCGAGGAAGTTGGCGGGCTCGCCGCCATAGTGTTTGACCAGATCCATCGTGGCCATGGCCAGCCCGGCGCCGTTGACGACGCAGCCGATGTCGCCCTCCAGCTTCACGTAGGAGAGCCCGAACTCGCGCGCCAGCCGCGCGCCTGGCGTCTCCTCGGCCGGATCGCGCCAAGTGCCCCACTCGCGGTGCCGGAACTCCGCATTGTCGTCGAGGATCACCTTGGCATCGAGCGCCAGCACCTGCCCCGCCGGAGTGATCGCGAGCGGATTGATTTCGGCCAGCGAGCAATCGCCGTCGCGGTACACCGCCCACAGCTTGAGCAGCACGTCGGTGGCCTGAGCGGTGAGCTTGGGATCGCGCAGCAGCGGCTGGAACAGAGCGCGCGCCTGGTAGGGGCGCACCCCGGCTTGCGAGATCGGGTAGCGCACGATCTTCTCCGGCGTCCGGCGCGCCACCTCCTCGATCTCGACCCCACCTTCCGCCGAGATCATCACCAGCGGACACTTGGCGGCGCGATCGAGCACGATCGAGAGGTAGACCTCGCGCGCGATGTCGGCGGCCTTGGCGACCAGCACCTTGCGCACTGGAAGTCCCTTGATCGTGAGCGCCAGAATCTCTGCCGCCTTGTCGCTCGCCTCGTCGGGATCATGCGCGAGCTTCACGCCGCCGGCCTTGCCGCGCCCTCCGACCAGGACCTGGGCCTTGATCACCACGGTCCCGCCCAGCAAGGCCGCGACGTCGCGCGCCTCCTCGCGGGTCGAGGCCACCTGTCCGGGCAGCACCGGCAGGCCATGCCGCGCGAACAGTTCCTTCGCCTGGTACTCGTGCAGGTTCATTCGACCCTCACCCCATGCCGGAAACCGGCCGGGGTACTAATTGTTGTCGATCTGTGCCCGTTGCAGGTGACCACTGAAATCGACGTAGATGCTCTTCCACTCCGTGAACGGGTCCAGCATCGTGTGCCCCGCCTCGCGATGGCCGTTGCCAGTCCCGCGCGTGCCGCCGAAGGGCAGGTGCGTCTCGGCGCCGGTTGTTCCGTGGTTCACGTAGACGATGCCGGTGTCGAGATCGCGCATGGCGCGGAACGCGCGGTTCACGTCGGCGGTGAAGATCGAGGACGAAAGCCCGTAGCTCGAGGCGTTGTTGATCTCGATCGCCTGTTCCAGGCTCTCGACCTTCACCAGAGCCAGCACCGGCCCGAAGATCTCTTCGACCGCCACCCGCGCCTGGGGCGCGACGTCCGCGAACACCGTGGGCCGGAAGAAGTGGCCCTTGGCGAGCGCGCCCTCGCTGGCCACGGCGCCGCCTGCCACCAGGGCTCCTTCGCCGCGGCCGATCTCGACGTAGTGCGCGACCTTCTCCACTTGGCCTCGGTTCACCAGCGGCCCGACCTCGGTGGCCGGATCGAGCCCGTCACCGAGCCGCAGCGTCTTGGCGCGAGCGGCCAGGCGCTCGGCCAGCGCGTCGTGGACTTTCTCGTGCACCAGCACGCGGCTGCACGCGGTGCAGCGCTGGCCGGTGGTGCCGAAGGCGCTCCAGGCGATCGCGTCGGTGGCGAGCGCGAGGTCGGCGTCGTCCATCACCAGGATCGCGTTCTTGCCCCCCATCTCGAGCGAGATGCGCTTGCCGAGCGCCCCGCCCTTGCCGGCGATCGCCAGCCCCACCTCGGTCGAGCCGGTGAAGGAGATCACCTGCACGTCGGGATGCCTGACGATCGGATCTCCCACCTGCGAGCCGCTCCCGAAGACGAGGTTGAGGACACCCTTCGGCAGCCCTGCTTCCTCGAAGATCTTGGTGAAGTGCCAGGCCATCTCCGGGGTGTCGCCGGCGGGCTTGAAGACCGCGGTGTTGCCGGCGACCAGGGCCGGCATCAATTTCCAGGACGGGATGGCGAACGGGAAGTTCCAAGGCGTGATCACGCCGGCCACGCCGATCGGCGCGCGCACCGACATGGCCCACTTGTCCGGCATCTCGCTGGGCGTCGTCACGCCGTACATGCGGCGCCCCTCGCCCGCGGCCAGGTAAGCCATGTCGATGCCTTCCTGAACGTCTCCACGCGTCTCGATCAGGATCTTGCCCATCTCGCGCGTCATGGCCCGCGCCAGCTCTTCCTTCCGGGCCCGAATCAACTCACCGGCGCGATAGACGATCTCCGCGCGCTTGGGGGCCGGGGTGTTGCGCCAACCGCGGTAGGCCGAGCGCGCCGCCTCGACCGCAGCGGCGACGTCCTCGGGGCCGGAGGACGGATACTCGCCCAGCAGCTCCCCGGTGGCAGGATTGGTATTGAAGAAGGTGCGGCCCGAACGCGCCGGCACCCATCGGCCTGCGATGTAATTGAGGAACGTCTCCGCCATGAGCGTGGGATCCGCGGCGCGGGCCGCGACCTCCAGTGGGGTCCAGGGAAAGCCCGGCGGAAGCTCGGACCTGCCGGGCGCAAAGGACCACGGAGGCTACGCGTCGCCGGGAAGGGAATCAAGAACGTTGCGGATCGTCACCCGGTCTTGGGTGAGCCCCTCAGCGCCTGCAGGTAAGAGGCGAGCCCGCCCGGACGCTGGGCGCGGACCAGGGCCAACGCCACGCGCGGCAAGGCGAGCGGCCCCGGATAGATCAGGTAGCGGTCTTCGAAGCGCGGGTCGAACTTGCTCTTCCAACGAAACAGCCCCTCGAAGTCGTAGAAGCGCGCCAGGTGGCGGCGCAGGAACGCGCGCGCCCGCGCGAACTCCTCGGGGCCGGCCTCGTCGTCACGCTCCACGTCCGCCAGCGCCGAGAGCGACAAGGACACCATCGCATCGCCCCGCGCCCGGGCCGCCTCGACCGAGCGCACGACCAGCAGGTCCATCGTCCCCGCGGCCGAGGCGCCGCGGCGGCGCACCAGATCGAGCGCCCATCCGCGCCGGGCCCACACCGGCTCCCAAGTCACGAACCCCTCGACTCGCTGGGCCGAGGTGTTCCACGCCACCGCCAACCAGGCATGGCGGAGGCCGGCGGCATCGAAACGGCCCACACAGAAGCCCTTTTCGGCCGCGGGTCGCGTGCTCAGCCACTCGCTCGAGACCTGATGCAGCTGCTCCCTCAAGTTCGGGATGCCCAAGGCCTCATCGGCGCCGTGCCCCGAGACGGCCTGTGAGCCAGGCAGGAAGTGGCGCACCTCGAGTCCCTCCCGCTCGGCTCGGGCCGCGGCCCGGCGCGCGTCGCCCACGGCTGAACCCTCGAGCGTGAAGCGCCCGGTTTCGAGCACCGGATCCTCGCCGATGTGCAAGGCCCTCCACCCCAGCCCGCGATAGAGGTCCAGCAGCTCGGGTCGCGCCTGGAAGAATCCATAGGCCCAATCGCGCTCGCGGCAGAAGCGGTCGAAGTCGACCAGCAACGGCCGGAGATCCTCTTCCGGGCCGATCGGATCGCCAATCGCGAGCAGCGTGTCGGATTCGAAGCGATAGGCCACGACCGCGCGTCCGTTGCGACTGAAGAAGTAATCGGCGTCGTCGGCGAGAGCGAACGAGCACACGCTCGAGAGGCCGTGCTCGTGGAGCAGCTGGTCGACCTGGCCCACCTCGGCACGATGGCGGCGGCGATGCGTCGCGGGGCGCAGCGCCGCGAGCGCGATGGCGAGCACCACCGTCGCGCTCAGGAGCGGCAGTGAGCGCAGGAACCATTCGAGGATGCGCCGCTCCGCGAGCGGGATGCGGTGCGGCACGATGGCCACGGGCTCGCCGATGCCGGTGAGCCGCTGCCACGCCTCGGCGAAGGCGCGCCCCACCGAGAGCGGGTGACCGTAGGCCTGCTCCAGGACCCAGGAGCCGACCGCGGCGTAGACCACGAGCGCGGCGATCGAGATCAGCGTCGGCCACCACACGGCGCCCGCCGCGAGCCCACGGCTCTTGACCCGGAACGCATCGGCACTGACCCCGAGCGCGAACAACAGCGCGGTCGCCACGGTGGCCTCCTCGAAGTCGAACGACTTGAGCAGATTGACCGGCACCGACAGCGCGCACAGGAACATCGCCATCACGAAGGCGCGGCGCTTGCCGCGGCGCAGCCCCCAAGCGGTGACGAGGAGCAGCGCCCCGGCCAGCAGCGTGAAGGTGCGGCTGGTGTCCAGCACGTCCGTGGGCACCAGGTGGCGCAGCGCCACCAGGCGCTCGGGCGGATGGGAGACCAGCGCCGAGACCAGGTCGACCAGGCCCATCGCCGCCACCGAGAGCGCGAGCACGCTGCGCAGCAGCGCCTGACGGCCGGGCTCGACGCTGGGCTGGAACAGCGCCGCCGATGGCGCGGCGGGGCTCGGCCCGGGGACGGCGGGCCGAGAAGGTTCGAGACCGGATTTCGCGGTCACGGCCGCACCCTACGACGAGTCGAGCGCCGAGCGCCCCGCGCGAATCCGCGCCACCAGACCCGTGGTGCTGTGGCCCTCGCGCGCCGGCACCGTGAGCACCCGCCCGCCGCGTCCTTCCACGAAGGAACGGCCGACGATGCGATCCAGCGACCAGTCGCCGCCCTTGACCAGGACGTCGGGGGCGACCCGCTCGATCAGGCGTTCGGGGGTGTCCTGGTCGAAAATCACGCACCCATCGACGCACGCCAGCGCCTCGACCAGCTCGGCGCGCTCGAGCTCCGGCACCAGCGGGCGGCCTTCCCCTTTCAGGCGTCGCACCGAGGCGTCAGCGTTGATGCCGACCACCAGCCGGTCGCCCAGGCTCGCCGCGTCCTCGAGGTACTCGACGTGGCCGCGATGGAGCAGGTCGAAGACCCCGTTGGTGAACACCAGCGATTCGCCCGCCGCGCGCCACGCGACGAGGCGAGCTTCGGTTGCCGAGCTGAAGCGGCCGGGGCTCACTTCGCTGCGCCGTTCAGCGAGGCCAGCAGCGCCTGCGGCGAGCAGGCGGCGGTTCCCACCTCGCGGATGACCTGGCCCGCGGCGTGATTGGCGAGCGCACACGCGCTGACGAAGTCCGCTCCCGCCGCCAGCGCCAGCGCCACCACGCTCACGACGGTGTCGCCGGCGCCGGTCACGTCGTAAACCTCGCGCGCCACGGTCGGCAGGTGAGTGAGCTGCCCTCCGTGCTCGAACAAGCTCATGCCGCCGGGCCCGCGCGTGATCAGGAGGGCCTTGGACTCCACTCGCTTCAGCAGCCCCCACCCGACGTCGAGCAGGGACGCCTCGTCGACGATCCGGCGGCCCATCACCGCGCCGGCCTCGTGTTGATTCGGGGTCAGGATGCTGACGCCGCGATAGGCGTCGATGTGACTCTCCTTGGGGTCGACGCTCACGTGCAGACCGCGACCCAAAGCGGTCGACAGCGTCGACGCGAGGAACGTAGCGTTGATCACGCCCTTGCCGTAGTCGCTGACGATCAGGCCTTCGGCGCGCTCGAGCTCCGCGAGCAGCGCGCGCTGCATGGTGGTGGCGAGCGGGCCGTCGAAATCCGCCCGTGCCTCACGGTCGGCGCGCACCACCTGTTGCTGATGGGCGATGATGCGGGTCTTGACCGTGGTCGGCCGATCGGGATCGCGCGCCACCGGGCGCGTCTCGATGCCGCGCGCCTCGAGCTCCGCGAGGAGGCGATCGCCCTCGGCGTCACGGCCCAGCACGCCCACCAACACCGCCTGACCGCCGAGCGCCGCCAGATTGGCCGCAACGTTCCCTGCGCCGCCGAGCGCCACGCTCTCGCGCTCGACCTCGACCACCGGCACCGGCGCTTCCGGGGAGATTCGATCCACCCGCCCCCAGAGGTAACGGTCGAGCATGAGGTCGCCCCACACCACGATCCGGCGCCCCGCCAGGCGGGGCACCAGCGCGCGCAGCTTCCCGAGATCGAGTGACGGCGGCGTCACGGCGCGGCACGCTAGCACCGCGTCGTTTCGAGGGTCAACGACACGGCGGATCCGGGCGTCGCCGCCGCGGGTGGGCTCAGCGTGCGTCGAAGTCGAAGCGCTGGCGGCACCACACCGCCACCGCCCGACCGCCCTGGAGCGCAGGGAAGAAGCGCATCCCGAACGCGCAGCGGATCGCGGCCTCGACCCGCGCGCTGTCGCGGGTCCCCCCCGCCCACAGCGCGTCCGAGACGTCGCCTTCCTCGGTGACGCGCACGTCCAAATCGACCGAGCCGCCGCCTCCCGCGCGCGGGACGCGCAGCGCGCCGCGGTGGCGGAGGAGCGGGGGCTTCAGCCCCTCGTCCACTTGGAGCGCGGGCGGCGCGGCCGCCGCGACATCGACTGGCTCGGGGCTCGGCGACGGAAGCGGCGGCTCGGCCATCGGCTGCCGGGCGGGCGAGACGTGAGCGAGCCAGACGTGGGCGGCCGGAGCCGACAAACCAACGTGGAGGCGTTCGCCACGGCCGGAGTCGGCCAGCACGTCGATCGGGACCGCCACCGCCGACGGCGACCGGGATTCCCGTCGGCCGCAACCGATTGCGCTCAGGAACACGACCGACGCCAGCGCCACCATCCACGGTTTCACGCACCCACGCTAGGCGGCTCGGTCGGGCTTGTCCACGGCTCGTCCCGGGCGTAGGCTTCGGTCCTTCGAGGAGGTGTGACCGCCTGCCTCGAAACCTCTCGACCGGGGAACCTCATGGCGGTGATGACGCCGCGCGAACGCGTGTGGGCCACGCTGCGCGGTGAGAGTGTGGATCGGCCCGCGGTGTCCTTCTGGGGACACTTCTACCACCGCGAGTCGTCGGCCACGGATCTGGTCGACGCCACCCTCGAGCACCAGCGCGAGTACGCCTGGGACTGGGTCAAGCTCAATCCTCGGAAGCACTACCACGTCGAGGATTGGGGCGTTCGATATCGGTACTCGGGGCGGCCGGGCGAGAAGCCGGCGCTGGAGTCGTGGCCGGTGCATCAGCCCCAAGACTGGTCCGCGATCACGCCCCGCGCCTACGATCGCGGCGCGCTCGCCGAGCAGCTCGACGCGCTGCGCTTGCTGAAGGCGGGACTGCCTGCCGACGTGCCGTTGATCGAGACGGTGTTCACGCCGCTCGCGATCCTGGCCGAGATGGTGGACGAACCGGGCGTTCTCAAGCTCCACCTGCGCACTCATCCCCACGCCGTGCGGGGCGCGCTCGAGGCGGTGACCGCCACCTTCGAGCCCTTCGTCGCGGCCCTGCTCGAGCGCGGCGCCGACGGCATCTACCTCGCGACCACGGACTGGGCGTCGCGGAATCTGATGAGCCCCGAGGAGTATCGCGAGTGGGCACGCCCCTACGACCTGCGCCTGCTGGCCGCCGCCGCCCGAGCTCCGTTCAACGTGCTGCACGTGTGCAAGCCGCGCAACCTGCTGTTCGAGTTTTCGGACTATCCGGTGTCGGCGTTCTCGTACGACGCCACGAATCCCACCAACCCGACCCTCGACCAGGCGCTGCGGCGTCTGCCGGGCGCCGTGATGGGCGGGATCTCGCACGAGGACGCTCTCCAGAAGCCCGGTGTCGAGGCCGTGATGGCCGAAGTTCGTCGAGGGTTCGAGCAGACCGGCGGGCGTCGCTGGTTGGTGGCGCCCGGCTGCTCGATTCCTCCCCGAACGCCGGCCGCGAATCTCAAGGCGGTGCGAGCGGCGGTTGAGGCCGTGGCGTCCGACGCGACCCAGCCGTCGAGCGCATCGCCCACGCGGGCGATTCCGCCCTAGGAGGTCGCCGTGAAGACCTTCGTCGTCGTCTTGTTGCTGTGCCTCGCGCCACTCGCCGCCGCGGCGAGCTCGCGCGACACGCCCCCTCCGCCCAGCCGACCCGAGGCGAGCCCTCAGGAGATGCCTCTCGGCCAGCTGCGCGTGGCCGGCACCATCCACCTCGGCCAGACTGCACCCGACTTCACGGCGGTCTCGACGTCGGGGCGCGAGCTGACCTTGTCACGGCTCAAGGGCGACTGGCTGGTGCTGGTGTTCGCCCCGAATCGCGAAGACTTCGGCGCGCTGCGCGAGACCTCGAACCGGCTGATGGAGTACGGGACCCGCGTCTTCGGGATCTGCAAGGAGAAGCCGCAGCGACTGCGCGCCTATGCCGAGGCCGAGGGTCTGCCGTTCGAGCTGCTGGCGGACGACACCGGCGAGATCTCGTCGCTCTACGGCTACTACAACTGGGAGCAGCGCTCGACCACGCGCGGATTCATCGTCCTGGATCGCTGGGGCGTGGTGAGGCTGGCGCTCCAGGGCGAGGCCCCGCCCCAGGAGGTCGCGGACCTCACGCGCTTCACCGTCTCGGGCGAATAACGCGCGTGTGGGTCGATCAAGGGCGATGGGCGGTCGGAAACGCGACGCCCGGCAGCGGTAGCGCGAGCGCACGCGCGCACCACAGCGCGTACGCCACGGCCGGCATCGCGCGCACCAGACCCCGCACGTGCCCGCGGGCGTCGAGCGCGAACCAGCTGGGGATCATGCGCCCGCCATCCACGACGTTGAACTGGTCGGCGATCACGCCGCGCGTGTCGGCCAGCACCGAATACTGAAGGCCGAGCCGGCGCACCAGCGTGCGCGCCGCGTTGGGCCGGGTGTCGACGATCGCGACCGGCACGATGCCGAGGTCGAGCAACGTGCCGCGCTCCTCCTGGAGCCGGCGCAGATCGGCCTCGCGCGGCGCGAACACCAACAGCACCGCGCCCTGATCGAGCACGTGGTGGAGCCGCATCACGTGGCCATCGAAGCCCTCGAAGGCGAAGTCCGGCGCGGGGTCGCCGACCTGGAGCAGCGTGGTCGGCGGCTCGGAGAAATGCCCGGCGAGAGCGTTCTCCAGATGGGCTGGCCGGTCCGGGGGATGCGAGGCGGTGCGGGAGACGTCGAGGCCGCTCCCCGTCGCGAGCAGGGAGAACATCAGCGCGGACAGCCACATAGGGGGAATCTCCGGTCGTCGAGAGGCGCGTGAGGGCGCGGCGCCGTGCCGCGGCCGCATGGGTTATCGACCGCCGGAGGCGGTGAGTTGAGTCGCGGCGATCGGCGCAGGATCGCGGGGCGGGGAGTCAGTGAGGGCGGCGCAGGATCATCTCGCCCACGTGCCGCAGGGCGCGATCGACGTCCTCCATCGAGAACGGCTTGGCGATGATCAGGTCGACGCCGCGCGCCTGAGCGATGCCCTCCTCGAGCTGGGAGCCCCAGCCGGTCACGAGCACGATCGGCGTCTCGGGGGCTTGCGCCTTGACGCGCCGCGCGACGTCCCAGCCGTTGACCTCGGGCATCCCCAGGTCCGAGAACACCACCTGAGGCGGCCGGCGCTGGAACTCCGCCAGTCCGGCTTCGCCGCCGAGCGCGAGCCGTACGTGCTGGCCGCGGTCGCGCAGCATGTCGGCCAGCACTTCGAGCACGGGCTCCTCGTCGTCGACCACCAGGATGCTCATCGCCGGAGGTCCGTCGGCGCCCGCTGCGGGGCCGCCCGCAGTCACCGCCGGACTCGGGCCGTGCGGGAAACGCAGCACGAACTCCGTGCCTTGCCCGGCCTTGCTCTCGACCGTGATGCTGCCGTGGTGGCGCGTCACGATGCCATAGGCCACCGACAGTCCAAGGCCGGTGCCCTTGACCGGCTTGGTGGTGAAGAAAGGATCGAACACGCGCGCCTGGGTCTCGGGATCCATCCCCACGCCCGTGTCGCGCACGCGCACCGCGACGCCGGTGTCGGCGTCCTCGCTCGCGATGACGATCAAGCCGCCCCAGGGCATGGCGTCGAGCGCGTTGAGCACCAGGTTGGTAAACACTTCGCGCAGCTCGGAGCCGTTGCCGGCGACCGGCTGCTGGGCCTCGAGGAACTGGCGGATCTCGACCGAGACGCCGCGCTTCTTGGCGTTGGTCTGCCATGCCGGGCGCGTGAACTCGACCACGTCGCGAATCACCTGATTGACGTCGACCGGCTCGAAGTCCTCGTCCTGCCGCAGTCGCGTGAACTCCTGCACCCGGCGCACCGTGCTGGCGCCGTCGAGCGCCGCCTGCTCGATGACCTGCAGCTGGCGGCGGATCTCCGAGTCCTGCGCCACGCGCAACAGGAGCTGGGTTCGACCCAGGATGGCGGCCAGGATGTTGTTGAAGTCGTGCGCCACGCCGCCGGCCATCTCGCCGAGCGCGTTGAGCTTGGCCGACTGCACCAGCTGGTGCTGAGTCGAGCGCAGCTCGTCGTAGGCCACCTTGACCTGCTCGTACATGCGGCCGTTGGTGATGGCCGCGCTGCATTGAGCCGCGAACAGCGTGGCCAGCTCGAGGTCGCCTGCGACGAAGAAGCGGCGCTCGGCGCCGAGCCGCACCAGCGTGATGACGCCGATCACGCGGTCGCGCGCGAACAGCGGCACGCACAGCAGCGACGACAGCTCCTCGGGGGTGCCCGGAATGTCGGCCGCGCGCGGATCGTCCTCCGCCGAGTTCACGATCTCTCCGCGGCCGGAGAGCGCGACCCCGCCGGTGATCCCCTCGCCCACCTTGAGTCGGAACGCCATGACCTCTTCGCGGTAGGACAGCACGTCGCACGCCACCGGGCGCAGGATCTGATCGGCCTCTTCGAGCAGGAACACGGTGCACTCGTCGACCTGGATCACCTTGCGCACGTGGTGGGCGATGGTCGAGAGAATGGTGTCGAGCTCGAGCGAGCTGATCATCGCTTGACTCACCGTCAGCAGCGCGGCGAGCCGCTCCTTCTGCCCCTTCTCGCGATCGAGCTGGTCGTGGAGCGAGGGCTCGGCCTTGCGCCGCCGGGAGCTCGGACCTTGGCCCCGTCCAGCGGGGTCGGGGATGTGTTCGTGGGGGCGCTTCAATCCACCTCCGGGGTGCAGGACCCCGGGGTTATCGGCCTGGGCTCGAGGTGACTTGATCGAAGCCGTGAAAGGGCTTAGCCGCCCTGCGCCTCGCCCGAGAGCCGGCGGAACGCGTCCAGGTGACGCAAGGCCTTGTGGGGCTGCCCCAGCCGCTCCCACAGCCGCGAGAGATTGAAGTGGGCGTCTGCGCACTCGGCGTCCGCAGCCAGGGCCGCCTCGTAGGCCGACGCCGCGGCGTGCGGCCGCCGCAGGTCTTCCAGCGCGACGCCCAGGTTGAAGGCGGCGGTCGAATCGCCGGGGCGCGCGGCCAGCGCCTCGCGATAGTGCGACTCGGCCTGGGCCAGCTCGCCCGCCTCGTGCAGCAGCCGCCCCAGGTTCAGGTGGGCGTCGGCGTGGTCGGGCTCCAGCTCGAGGGCGCGGCGATACGCCGCGAGGGCTTGCTCGAGATCCACCGGCTCCAGCTCGCAGCCGAGGCGGAACCAGCTCTCGGCGTCGAGATCGTCGGCCTGTTGCGCCGCCTCGACCGCGCGGCGCGCGAGCGGGGCCACCGCGCTGGCCAGCGACGCGACGTCGAGATCGAGCACGGCTTGGCCCGATTCGGGGTTCCAGGCCGATCCGCCATCGCGCACCACGACGTCCTCGCCCTCGGCGGTGAGGCGGAGCGCGCTGAGCTGGCGCCCGGCGGGGAGCTGCTCCCTGAGCCGGGCGAGCGCATGCTGCACGCGCCGCGCCGGCAGCCGCGTGATCAGATCCTTGGCAGCGCGCAACAACACCAGATCCTGGAAGGAGAATCGCAGCTCGCGCCGCGGGCCACGCTGCGGGTTCAGACAACCGGCGCGGACCAGGGCGCTGATCTGCGGCAGGCTCAGCCCGAGCAGGCGCGCGACGTCCCGGGCGGGATAACCGCTCGCATAGGCGGCCGGCTTGGGATCCGTCCCACTCGCCGTGGTCACGACCTCTGGAGTATCACAGCCGGCGCGCGACGAAAAGGAACTTGTGAGGCTACCTCGAGGCGCGTTTCTTCGGCGCCTCGTGCTTCGCGGCCGCGCCGCGCGGGGAAGCCTTGGGCGGCTTGCGGTCCGCGGCCGGTTTCGCGGGTTTGGCGGCGCTCTTGCCCTGGCCTTCGACACCGAGGCTGGCTTTGAGCGCGTCCATGAGGTCGATGATCTGGGCCTTGGGCGTCTCCGACTCGGCGAAGGTGATCTCCTGGCCCTCGACCTTCTGCTGGATGATCTCGAGCATCCGGGTCCGCACCGTGTCCTTGTACTGCTCGGGGTGGAAGTCCTTCTTCATGTTCTGCTCCATCAGCTGCAGCGCGAGCTTGAGCTCCTCGGGCTTGACGTCGACGTCGGGGACGCCGATCTCGGAGAAAGGCCGGACCTCCTCGGAATAACGGAGCTGCTGCATCACCAGCCCGCCTTCCATCGCCCGCAGCATGACCAGGTATTGCTTGCCGCGCGCCGCGTATTGCGCCAGCCCCGCCACGCCCGTCTGCATCATCGCCTTGCTGAGCAGCTTGTACGCGCGCTCGGCGCCCTTGTCGGGGCCGAGGTAGTAGGGTCGGTCGAAATAGACCGGGTCCACCGAGGAGAGCGGCACGAACTCCATGATCGCGATCGCGCGCGTCGCCTCTTCCTCGACCGCCTTCAGCTCCTCGGGCGTGAAGATGACGAAGTTGTCCTTCGAGTATTCGTAGCCTTTGACGACGTCGTCGCGCTCGACCACCTTGCCCTCCTTGGGGCAGATGTACTGCTGCTTGAGCGGGACGCCGTCCTTCTTGTGGAGCATGCGGAACGAGATAGACTCCGAGCTCTGCCCGGTGGAGTAGAGACGAATCGGGATCGAAACCAGGCCGAACGAAATCGAGGCGGAACCAATCGAATGGGCGCTCATAGTCTTGCGACTCTAGCACGGGCCTCGCGGTGGCCGGCACTCCCAAAACCGATCGCCTGACGCGCTACCGCGCCAAGCGCCGTGTCGAGGCCACCCCCGAGCCTTTCGGCGAAGCCTCGGCCGAGCGGCCCTACCTGTTCGTGATCCAGAAGCACGCCGCCCGCCGCACCCACTTCGACTTGCGCCTCGAATGGGGCGGGACACTGGTCTCGTGGGCGGTCCCCAACGGCTTCTCGCTCGACCCGAGCGAGAAGCGCCTGGCGGTCCACGTCGAGGATCATCCGGTCGAGTACGCCGATTTCGAAGGCATCATCCCGGCCGGCAACTACGGCGCCGGAGCGGTGATCCTGTGGGACCGCGGGCGCTGGGTGCCGATCGACGACCCCGATCAGCTCGAGTCGGCCGGCAAGCTGCACTTCGAGCTCCACGGCTACAAGTTGCGCGGTGAGTGGATCCTGGTCCGCACCAAGCGCGGCCCCAAGGACTGGCTGATCTACAAGAAGCGCGACGCCTGGTCCAAGGTCGGAGAGCACTCGTTCGGCGAGGAGTCGATCCTGTCGGGGCTCACCGTCGAGGCGCTGCGCGACGGCACCACCGCGGCCAAGGAGATCGCGGCGCTGCTGGCCAAGCGCCGCGTGCCCGAGGGCAAAGTCGATCCGGCCAAGCTCGACCTGATGCTGTGCGAGACCGCGGAGCAACCGTTCTCGTCCAAGGACTGGGTGTTCGAGCTCAAGTACGACGGCTACCGGATGGTCGCGGCGCGCAGCCCGGAGGGCGCGCCGTTCCTGCGCTACCGGAACGGCAACGACGTCACCCCGATCTTCCCCGAGATCGCCCACGCCGTGCGTGCGCTGCCCTGCGGCGAGGTCGTGCTGGACGGCGAAGCGGTGGTGCTCGACGACGGCGGCCGGCCTGATTTCGGCCGGCTGCAGCAGCGCGGCCAGATCCACAAGGCGCGCGATGCCGAGCGCGCCGCCGTCGAGCATCCGGTCACGCTCGTGGTCTTCGAGTTGTTGGGCTTCGAGGGCCACGACCTGCGCGGGCTGCCGCTGCTCGAGCGCAAAGAGCTGCTCCAGAAGCTGCTGCCCCGCGCCGGCCCGCTGCGCTACTCGGATCACGTCGCGGCGCAGGGCGAGGCGCTGTTCGAGCGCGTGCGCGAGATGGGACTCGAGGGCCTGATCGCGAAGAAGGCCGACGCGCTCTATCGCGGCGGGCGCTCGAATCAATGGCTCAAGATCAAAGCCGACCGGAGCGGGGACTTCGTCGTCGTGGGCTACTCCGCGCCCAAGGGCCAGCGCTCGGGGTTCGGGGCGCTGCACCTCGGCGCTTACCTCGATGACGGCAAGCTGCTCTATTGCGGCCGCGCGGGCAGCGGCTTCAATGCCCGCCAGCTCGAGGCGATGCGCGCCGATCTCGAGGCCATGGAGCGCAAGACCCCGGCCTGCGGCGGCTCGCTCCCGGTCGGGGCGGAGCATCATTGGGTCGAGCCGCGGATGGTGGCGGAAGTGCGCTACAAGACGTGGACCAGCGAAGGGCTGCTGCGCCATCCGGTGTTCGCGCGCGTGCGCGAAGACAAGAAACCCGAGGAGTGCCGGCTCTCGCTGCTGCCCGGGGCGCGGCCTACGGCGCCGGCCGAAGCGGACGCGCCGCGACCCAAGCGCTCGCCGTTCTCACGCGGGCCACGCGTGCGCGTCGCGGCTCCCGCTCCGGAGGAGACGCCGCCGGACGACGCGCGCGAGCCGGAGATCAAGTTCACCAACTTGACCAAGGTGTTCTGGCCCGCGGAGCGCTACACCAAGGGCGATCTGATCGAATACTACAAAGCGGTCGCCCCGTGGCTGATGCCTTACCTCGCCGATCGCCCGGTAGTGATGACGCGCTATCCGGACGGCATCGAAGGCAAGAGCTTCTATCAGAAGGACGCGCCCGCCTTCCTCCCCAACTGGATCCGCACCGTGCCGGTGTGGAGCGAGCAGGGCGAGAAGGAGATTCGTTATATCGTGTGCGAGAATGAGCACGCGCTGGCCTTCCTCGCCAACCTCGGCACCGTCCCGATCCACATTTGGCTCAGCCAGGTGGCGACCCTGCAGCGCCCCGACTGGTGCCTGATCGACCTCGACCCCAAGGGGGCTCCGTTCGAGCAGGTGGTGATGCTGGCACGCGCGGTGCACGAGTTGTGCGAAGTGATCGGCCTGCCGTGCTTTCCCAAGACCACCGGCTCGACCGGGATCCACATCTTGATCCCGCTCGCGCGCCAAATGACCTACGAGCAATCGCGCATGTTGGGCAATCTCCTCGTGCGCGTGATCCACGACCAGCACCCCGAGATCTCGACCACCATGCGCTCCATCAACGCCCGCGGCGGCAAGGTGTACCTGGACTTCCTGCAGAACCGCCATGGCCAGCTCATGGTGGCGCCGTTCAGCGTCCGACCGCTGCCGGCCGCCACGGTGTCGACGCCGCTCGCATGGGACGAGGTGACCGAGAAGCTCGACAACAAGCAGTTCACGATCCGCAACGTGGTCGAGCGCATGGAGAAGCTGGGCGCGGACCCGCTGCGCGGAGCACTGGATGCGAAGCCTGATCTCACGAGGGCGCTGGCCCGCCTCGCGGAGCGCGTGAAGGACGCCTGAGCGGCAAGGTTGGGAAACCCAGTGACGCCCCCTAACCGCCGCAGCGGTGCTGAATCCACGGCTCCGGTCGTTGCGCGTGTGCTTTTAGCGTCACAGTGGACCCCGCGCCACAGTAATTGGCTTACGGCTCTGCGCGCCCTCCCAGGTTGGAGCGCGCAGGGGGAGCGGACCGGGCAGACACAAACGTGGAGAATGCACCATGAAGCCCTCAAGAATGACCGTCGTGGTCGGCATCTTGCTCCTGATTGGATTCGCTTCCGTGGTCGCGGCCCAGCAAGGCCCTCCGGCCAACATGATTTACGCGCACGATCGGCTTTACACGGGGGTCAACACGCCGACCGACCTGCCGGCCCAAGGATTGTTCAATGTCATCTATCCCCTCGGATCGGGGCTCGACGCGGTCTCGGAGGCCGCGCCCGGCGACCGCGACTATCGTGGCGGGCGTTGGGAGGTCCATCCTGTAACCTTCCTCACCATCGCGCCGCGCCAGTTCACGAACGCCGAGGACATCGTGGCCGCGGCGGGCCGAGGCGAAATTCGGATCGGACCCGTGGTGAAGCGATTCGAGTGTCCCCTGATCCCGATCAACTCGAAGCCTTGATGACGCGGGGGTCTGGATCGCTCCGATCCGGCTCACCCGACGTCTCGTCTCAGGAAGGGAGGACCCCATGAAGCTCACGATCCGGATGGCCGTGGGATGCCTGGCCGTGCTGCTGCTCGCCGGCGGCGCAATCGCGCAGAAAAAGGCGGAAACCAAGACCGAAACCAAGACCAGCCACGCCAAGGCCACGAAGGCCTCGATGCCGGCGTTCCTGATCATCTCCCCGCACACGCAGGAGGAGTGTCTCGGGGTCATGGACGAGGTCAACAAGACGAAGCAATTGGGCGAATGGGACTGGGGCTGTGCATCCGGCAATCACACGGCCTATCGAATCGTCCATGCTCCTGACGAGCAGGCGGCGCTCGCCCTGGTACCGGAGAACGTGCGGGCCAAGGCGCAAGTCTTCAAAGTCGGGAAGATGACACCGGCGCAGTTGGACGCGGCCCACAAGCACATGTAGTCCGTTGGAGCCGCTTGGCGCGAGTTCCTGGACGCCCGCCCCGCAGCGGGCGGGCATCCGGGCTCCACGCAGGTGCCGTCCGGCGCGGGCTAGGAGCCTCGAACGAGCTCGTAGGTGAGGAGGGCGATCCCGTCGTCGAGGGTCCGCGTGCCCACGAGGCGCCAGAGTTTCTTGTCGCGGGTCGTGCCGAAGAGACGTTCGCCGTCCCCGAGCACGACCGAGTACATCTTCAGCCGCAGCTCGTCGACGAGGTCGTGCTCCATCAGCGTACGCAGGAGCCGAAAGCTGCCGGGGACGACGATTTCGCCGCTCCGCTCCTGCTTCAGCTTCGCGACCTCTTTCACCACGTCGCCTTTCAATACGGTCGAATTGTTCCACGCGGCACGTTCCAGGGTCGACGACACGACGAACTTGGGCATGCCGTTCAACCGATCCGCCAACGCGCCGCTCCGCGCTGGCCACTTCGCCGCGAACCACTGGTAGCTCCGCCGACCGAACAGCAGCGCCTCGGCGGCCAGCGCCTCGTCGAGCGTGACCTTGGCGAGCTCGGCGCGGTCCGCGATCCGCCCGACCCAGCCGCCGTGCCTGAAGCCTTCGTCACCGGCCGGGGTCCTGGATGACTCCATCGAGCGAAACGTTCTCGCTGACCACGATCTTTCCCGTTTCGGGCTCTCCTTTCCCTGCGCTCTGGAGTGCATCGAGGGTCAGCCGCGAGTCCCCGCGGGCCGAAGCTCCACGTCAGCTTGTGCCGTCGACGCGGACTCGGCAAGCGAGGCCGCTTGCCGTCGCGGCGCTGCGTACCCTAGGGTTCCGGCTCCTCGCCCCTGCGCTCGCCCCCGCGGAGCATCGCGATGCTGGCGCGCATCAGGACCGCCGCGCTGTGGGGGCTCGAGGCCCAGCCGGTCGACTGCGAGGTGGACGTCGGTCCCGGTCTTCCCGGATTCACTCTGGTCGGATTGCCCGATCCCTCGGTGCGCGAGGTGCGCGACCGCGTGTGGCCGGCGCTTCGCAATGCCGGGCTCGATCCGCCGCAGCGCCGCGTCACCGTCAACCTCGCGCCCGCGGGCCGCCGCAAGGAAGGCGCCTCGATGGACCTCGCGGTCGCGCTCGGGCTCTTGGCCGCGACCGAGCAGATCCCGCTCGAGCGTCTCGAAGGAACCGCGGCGATCGGCGAGCTGTCGCTGGACGGCGTGTTGCGCGGCGTGCGCGGCACGCTGGCGCTGGCCGAGGCGGCGTGGCGGGCCGGTGCGAGTCG
>JACXTT010000871.1_pt1 | contig 51520 bp, 37 predicted proteins | sample 9270951 | NCBI WGS metagenome assembly JACXTT01 (sample SAMN15532306, study PRJNA645909) | rock metagenome | isolation source: weathered quartz diorite | place: Puerto Rico | collected 2017-06-21
GCAGTTCCGTTGCCTGTGGAATAATGCGGGGGCTATTAATAATGAGTCGCAGTATGGTACGAACGACGGCGGCATCGACCGCGAGCTGGGCATGGGCGGGCCAGTTTGGGGTAAGACCGGACAGTGGAACGATCAGAGTCCGATCCGGTATTCCGGGGTGTTTCACACGCCGATGCTGATCACGCAGGGGGAATTGGATTTCCGCGTTCCCCTGTCTGAAAGCATGACTACCTTCAAGATCATGCAACGGCTGAAGGTCCCGGTGAAGCTGGTGACGTTCCCCGAGGAAGGGCACTGGGTTTTGAAAGGTGAGAACAGCAAGCTCCACATGCAGGAGGTTCTGGCGTGGTTGAAGAAGTACCTGGAGCCGGAAAAGCCCGTGTGGCCGTAGGGTAGTTCCGGGCGGGGTTGTAGTTCAAGGAATAGCAGAGGGACAGAGGGGACACTCCTGGAGTGTCCCCATTTTACAATTGGCGCGCTGGCGACAGTTGCGCCAATTTGGACCACCGCGCTACGCCTGTGGCAGCAGTGTTTTGGCTGGAGCTGCCGCGACTTCCGCCTCCCCTACGTCCGCAAGCGAGGACCGGAAAAGCCCGTGTGGCCCTAGGGTAGTTCCGGGCAGGGGAATAGTCCAAGGAGTAGACGAGGGACAGAGGGGACACTCCTGGAGTGTCCCCATTTTACAAATTGGAACGTGGACGAAAGTTGCGCCACTTTGGACCACCGCGCTACGCCTGTGGCAGCAGTGTTTTGGCTGCAGCAGCAGCAGCGGTGGCGACTTCCGCCTCCTGCGCCTTGATCGCCAAATAGTTGGCGCGGGACTCCGTGATTGCCCTGCGGGCCTCTTTGGGGCCTCCCCATCCGGCGATTTGAGTCTTGGTGCCCTGCAACTCCTTGTAAATCTGGAAGAAGTGCTCGATCTCACGGCGGATGTGTGAGAACACCTGGTCAATCGTGTGGATCTCGTCGTAGCGGGGGTCGCGCGTCGGCACGGCGAGGACTTTCTGATCTTCCTCCGTCTGGTCCCGCATTTCGAGGATCCCCACCGGGCGAACCTCGATCAGGCATCCGGTAAAACTCGGAACCTGCACTAAACAAAGAACATCCAAGGGGTCTCCGTCACCTGCCAAGGTGCCGGGAATGAACCCGTAATCGCCCGGGTAGTGCATCGGTGAATACAGCACCCGGTCCAAGCGGAACATGTCCAGTTCGCCGTCATATTCAAATTTGTTGACGGAGTTCTTGGGGATTTCCACAATCATCCGAACCAGTTCTGGTATCTCCGGGCCGGGATCTATGTCGTAGAGCTTCACGAATTCAGCTTACCAGAGATTTCAACAGAGCCGGTTGCGATTTCGTAGGGGATGTGCTGGGGTAACCGCCCTAGGGGAGGTGGGGAACATACTGCGAAAACTTGCACTTAGAGTCAACTTCCTAATGCAAAAGTATTGACCCCGGAACAAATCCGGGCGCATACTAGTCAAGTAGCCGAAAGTGGCTCGAAGTGGACCTTTGTGGATCCGGCGAACTCAGCAGCGAATTCGACAGCGGTGGAAACACCGCGCGGCGCCTTCAGCGCCAAAGTCGACCCCAAGGGCCGGCTGAAGATCCCCGCTGCATTTCAAGAGTACTTCAAGACCATCGGCGAAGAGAAGTTTTTTGTGACTACGGTTGACGCGAAGCTGCTTTACATCTATCCGTTGGCGGTGTGGCGGGAGAACGAAAAGAGCCTCACCGAGTCGCTGGAGACCGAGGCGGATGTGGACGCAGCCGAGTCCCTGCGGTTCATGGTGAACTACTACGGCGGCGACGCCGCGATGGACGGCGAAGGGCGGATGCTCATTCCGCAGGAACTCCGCAAGGCGCTCGGCCTCGGCGAGAGTCAGGTTTGGATGATTTTCGAGAATGGCAAGATCGTCGGCTACAACGAGCTCGAGTTCAACAAGCGGCTCGACGCAGCCAAGAACGACTTGGCATCGAAGGTCCGGTTGATGAAGCTGAAGGGATTCAAATAGCGCTCATGCGCGTATATGGAGCACATTCCGGTATTGCTGGCCGAGTGTCTGGATGGGTTGAACATCCGGCCGGACGGAGTGTATCTGGATGCCACGTGTGGACTCGGAGGACATACGGGCGCCATTGCTTCACGGCTTACGACCGGCTTCGTGATCGCGAACGACCGGGACGAGGAATCGCTTGCCAAGGCGGAGGCGAACACGTCGCAGTACTCGGATCGCATCCGGTTTCATCACGGTCCTTTCTCGGAACTGCCGAAGGCGCTCGCCAAGTTCGGCGTAAAGGCTGTCAACGGCTTGTTGGCGGACCTCGGCGTATCGCGTTATCAGCTCACCACAGCGGAACGCGGATTCAGTTTCATGGCGGACGGTCCTCTCGATATGCGCATGTCGCGATCACAGGAAACCACCGCCGCGGACATCGTGAATTTCAGCTCCGAATTGGAGCTCGGACAACTGATCGCCACGCTCGGCGAAGAGAGGAGGTGGTGGCGAAGAATTGCCAGAGCCATCGTGCGGGGCAGGCCGGTTCAAACAACTGGTCAGCTTGCCAACCTGATCGAACGGGCCGTGCCTCGCACAAGCCGTCTACATCCGGCCACGCAAACCTTTCAGGCGCTGCGCCTGGCTGTGAACAGTGAGCCCGAAGAGCTGGATGCATTGCTCGAATGGGTTCCGGATGCCGTTGAGGCTAATGGTGGAAGAGTCGCGATCATCAGTTTCATGTCTCTCGATGATCGCAAGGTGAAACAGAGGTTTCAGGCGCTGGCTCGAGAGGGGCGGGTCGCGCTGTTGAACAAGAAGGTGATTGTGCCCGGCGACGAAGAACTGGACCGCAATCCCGCTTCGCGCAGCGCCAAGCTGCGAGTGCTCGAGAAGTTGTAAGGGACTCAGAGGAGATCAGAGTTAATTCATCATGGCAACGTTTGCGACAGTGTTCACCCGCTTGATGCCAGGCCGCGCCGAGGCTGCCGCCCAGGCTCGCGCCCAGCGCCGCAACGAAATGTACCGCCTACGCAACTGGCCGAACGAGGATTTGCTGTTCCCCGTGAAGCATGTCGACAACTCGCGCGTCGTGCCGAAGGCCGATCGCAGGGACCGTTCCGCGTCCTGGAAGGTTCTGTTCAGTTTTTCAGGAATGGTGCTGCTGCTGATTCTGGTGCTGCTGCCGAGCGCCTACTCCCTCACCGCTGGATACAAACTGCAGGAATTGAAAAAGAAGCATGGGCAACTGCGCGCCGATAGCGCCATGCTCGATGTCGAAATCGCGCGCCGCACTTCGCCCGCGAACCTCGAACAGTTCGCCAAGGGCCGCATGGAATCGCCCAGTTCGCGAAAGGTTGTCTTTTTGCAGCCGGAAGACTCGGTCGCTATGACCCTGGAGCGCAAGTAACCTCATGAGAGCTATCGGACTCGAGTACGCCGATTCGTATTTTCACTACGTCGTGCTGGGCGACGCGGGCGAGGTGGTGTCTCGCGGCGCCGTGCGCGCCAATCACGACGATTTACGCCGCGAGTTCCGGGCGTTCGAGCCGACCTGCATTGCGATGAACGGTTGCCGCATGACCCGTTGGGCCGCGGAACTGCTCACGCGCCTGCATCATGCCGTGCACGTGGATTCGCGCCTGATTTTGAGCGCCGACCAATTGGCCTTGCCGCGGGCGGATCCGGAAGCCGGCGTTTCCGCGGAACTGGCCGCCTCGAAAGCCGAAGCGCGCGCGCGGCGGGTTCGCAATCAGTGGACGCGCGGCGTCGCAGCGATGCGCGCCGCGGCGATGGATACGGCGATTTACGCCTGAGACGGAACGATCATGCAGTTGTTGAGCGGGCAGGAACCGAACTCGGAAAGGCGCATCCGTTGGGTCGCGAGAATCGCGGCCGTATGGGTGCTCGTGCTTTTGCTGCGCCTGGGCGACCTGCAGATCCGCCAACACGACCAGATCAAGAAGGCTGCGGAAAAGCAGCAGGAAAGGCCGCTGAGTTCGCGCGGCATCCGCGGTTCCATCACCGACGAAAACGGCCAGCCGCTGGCCATCAGCGTGCCCACCGATACGGTTTACGTCAGCCCCAAGCGCATTGAAGCGGTCAGCAACGTCGATACTGCGACCTTGGTGCTCGCAACCGGACTGAAGATGGATCAAGCCGAAGTACGTAAGGCGATTCTTTCCGCTGAAGACAAGAAGCCGGTTCGCATCGCGCGCCAGGTTCCCCGGCGGGTGTCGTCCAACCTATGCGGCTTGTCGCACTCGCCCGGCTTCGACTTCATGTGGTGCGAAGAAGAAGAGGTCCGCGAGCATCCCGCGGGCAACCTCGCTGCGCACGTGTTGGGGCCTGTGGGCCGCGATCACAATGGTCTATATGGGCTGGAGCGTTCGCTGCAATCCGAACTTGCGGGCCGCGCCGGAGAATCCACCGTCGTCACCGATTCCGCGCGCCGCGCCTATCAGGAAGACATCAAGCGTGAGGCGAAGCTCGGCACGCACGTCAAGTTGACCCTCAATTCCGACATTCAATATGCAGCGGAACAGGCCTTGATGCACGCAGTGCTGCGGAACAACGTTCCTCGCGGCGCCGTCACGGTGCTCGATCCGCGCACTGGCGCCGTGCTGGCCATGGCCAGCTATCCGACGTTTGAAATCGGCAAGCCGCCGAGTTCCGCGAACGATCCATCGCTCGAGAATCTTGCGGTGAAGCATTCGTTCGAGCCGGGGTCGGTTTTCAAGATCATCACGATGACAGCCGCGCTCGAGACGACGGACTTGAAGCCCGAATCGATGATCGATTGCGGCAGTGGCGCAATTGCGATCGGCAAGTTCAAGATCCGGGACGTGCATGGCGGCGGCGTCCGGAGCATGGAGGCGGTGTTCGCGAACTCGATGAACACGGGTTCGATTCGCGTTGGCCAGCGCGTAGGGGCCGAGAATCTGCGCCGCTACATTCAACTGTTCGAGTTCGGCACTATGACGGGTATCGAGATTCCCGAAGCGCGAGGCTTCTATCAGCCCGGCATGCAGGAAATTACGCGCGCCTCGCAATCCATCGGCTACGCGATCGACGTGACCGCCTTGCAACTCGCCCGCGCCACGGCCGTGATCGCCAACGGCGGATTGCTCGTGAAGCCCTATCTGGTCGCCTCGCGCATGTTTGCCGACGGCCACGAAGAAGTGCACAAGCCGGTTCCCGGCAAGCGGATCATCAAGCCCGAAACGGCAATCACGATGCGCCGCATGATGGAAGCGGTGATGCTGCGCGGAACCGGCCGCAGGACCGCCCGGCTCGAAGGCTATACGTCCGGCGGCAAAACCGGCACAGCGCGCTATTACGATCCGGCGCAGAAGAAATACATCAACGGAAAGTTCAACGGCAGTTTCGCCGGCATGGCGCCCTTGAACGATCCCCGCATCGTCGTGGTGGTGAACCTCTTTGGCACCCACGGCGAACAAGTCGGCTTTGGCGGCGCGACCGCCGGCCCCGTATTTCGCGAAGTGGCGCATGCGGCCCTGCGGATTCTCGGCATCCCGCCGGATCCCCAACTCATGAAGGACGCGCCCGGTCCGTCGCCCAATGAAGAGGTGGCTGATGCCGGGTTGCACGCCGATGTGGCGCCTTTTGACGAACACGTGCAAAACGGGTGCGGTACGAAGGGTTCTGGGCCGAATGGCAGTGCGCAGAACCGCACCCTTTGCACTTCTCATAACCAGGTTTCTCTTGCCTCCGTCCCTTTTCCGCTGGCTCCTGCCGATCCAAAGGACACGGGCCAGCGGTCTTTTTCCTCTTCCTCCACGAATTCGGCGAAGAAGAAAACGGCCACAGCAACAGCGGCGGCGGCGAGATCGCGGAAAACCGAACCATGACGTTCGTTTCCAATACGACGGTGGAGGATGTGCTGCGCGGCGCTCCCTTGCTGCAGCATAGGATTCCGTCTGTGTTGGCGTCGATGCCTGTGAGCGGGCTCGAATACGATTCCCGGCGCGTGGGCCCGGGTGTGTTGTTCTTCGCCTTTCCAGGCGCGCGCGTGGATGGCCGGGCATTCGCAGCCGAAGCGATGTCTCGCGGCGCGATCGGCGTGGTGAGCGAACTTGCGGCGCCCGCAGGCTTCGCGGGACCATGGATTCAGGTGGCGCATGGCCGCAAGGCTTTGGCGATCGCCGCGAAGAATTTTCTGGGCGCGCCCGACGAAGCTCTGCGGATCACCGGCATCACTGGCACAAATGGCAAGACCACGACTTCTTATCTGCTTGACCAGATTCTGCGGTCCGCGGGATTGCGAACCGCGCTCATCGGCACCATCGAATATCACATCGCAGGGCGGCGGTTGCCGGCCGTCAACACGACGCCTGACTCCCTCGATCTCTTTCGCATTTTTCGGGAGTTGGTGGATGAGGGCGGCACGCACGCCGTGATGGAGACTTCTTCGCACGCGTTGGAACTGGGCCGCGTGCACGGCCTCCGCTATCACACGGCCGTGTTTACCAACCTCACGCAGGACCACCTGGACTTTCACGGCACAATGGATGCCTACTTCCGGGCCAAAGAGAAACTGTTTCGCCCGGACGAAGGCACGCCGGTTCCGCAATGCGCCGTCCTCAATCATGACGACGAGTGGGGCCGCAGGATTCAATCCGCGACCGCGGAAACCTTCTGGTACGGCATGCAGCCTGGCGCCGCGTTTCGCGCCGAAAATGTGGCGAGTGGGTTTGGCGGCTTGCGGTTCGACATCCGCACGCCGGACCGTGTGTACCCCGTGGTTTCACCTCTGGTTGGGCACATCAATGTTTACAACATTTTGGCCGCCTTCTGTTCCGGCCTGAGTTTGGGTTTGCCTGCCGAGACTATTTTGCGAGGGGTGGCCGAATGCGCCGCGGTTCCGGGCCGCTTCGAGCGCCTCAGCGCCGGCCAGCCGTTTCTCGTGGCGGTGGATTACGCGCACACGCCGGACGCTCTGCGAAACGTGATTCAAGTGGCGCGAGGCCTGGAGCCGAAACGGGTCATCACTTTGTTTGGCTGCGGAGGCGACCGCGATCGCGCCAAGCGCCCGCTCATGGGCATCGCCGCCGCGGAAGCCTCGGACTTTGTCGTGATTACGTCCGACAATCCGAGATCTGAGGATCCGCTGGCGATTATCAACGACGCGATGGTGGGCGTGCGCAAGTTCGACACGCCGAACGTTGCGGAACCGGATCGCGAGAAGGCGATCCGCATTGCCCTTGCCGAAGCCAAGCCAGGCGACATCGTGATTCTCGCCGGCAAAGGCCATGAGCCTTATCAGGTGTTGCGCGACCGTACGATCGCCTTTGACGACCGCGAAGCAGCGCGCCGCGTGCTGCGCGAAATGGGGTTCACGGCATGACCTTCGAACTCACGGCGGTCGCTGTTGCCCTGGGCCTGACGGCTGTGTTCCCTTCCACGCGCATCACGGGATGGAGCATCGATTCCCGCACCCTTTCGCCGGGCGATCTCTTCTTTGCGCTGCGCGGCCCGAATCACGACGGCCATCAGTACGTGGAAAAAGCGCTCGCGCAAGGCGCGGCGGGCGCCGTGGTGGACCGGAGTTTTCCGCTCGAAGATCCAAGATTGCTACGTGTGGATGACACGCTTGAAGCCCTGCAAAAGGTTGCAGGCTGGGCGCGTTCCCAATATAGCGGGAAAGTGATCGGCGTCACGGGAAGCGCCGGCAAGACCAGCACCAAGGACATTATCGCGGCGATGCTCGCGGCGAAATTCGAGACCGGCAAGACGGACGGCAATTTCAACAACCACGTCGGGCTGCCGATCTCGATCCTGCGCCTGCCGATGGCTTCGAAGGCCGCCGTGCTCGAACTCGGCATGAATCATGCAGGCGAGATTCGCGATCTTTCGAAGATTTCGCGCCACAGCATCGCAGTGGTGACCAACGTGGGCGCGGCGCATATCGAAAACTTCGATTCCATCGAGGGCATTGCGGCGGCGAAGCGCGAGTTGGTGGAGGCGCTGCCTTCAGGCGGAGTCGCGATCCTGAACGCCGACGATCCCTATGTGTCGCAATTCCGCGCGGAACGCCGCGTGCTGTATGGCATAGAATCGGCGGACGCCGGCATCCGTGCGACGAACATCCGTACGACAGCAGAGGGCGTCGACTTTCAGGTGGATGGCGCAGATTTCTCGAGCGCCATCGCCGGGCGGCACAACATTCTCAATATTCTGGCCGGCATCGCGGTAGCCCGCGAATTCGGCATTGAAACGAAATCCTTACAGGACGCCGTGCGCGCGATCACGCCTGGCAAGATGCGTGGCGAACGGTTCATGCATCGCGGCATCCTCATCTGGAACGATTGCTACAACTCCAATCCCGACGCCGCGAAAGCTATGCTCGACGTGCTTCGGGATACCCCGGCGCAACGCAAAATTGCGGTGCTGGGAGAGATGCTCGAACTCGGCCACCGGGCCGAGCCCTTACATCGCGAAGTAGGTGAATACGCCGCGATGTCAGGGGTTTCCGTGCTTTTGGGGGTACGCGGCGCTGCCCGATTTCTCGTTGACGCAGCGCAGGATGCGGGAGTGCTAAACGGCGCCGCGTACCTTTTTTTTGAGACGCCAGAAGAAGCCGGAGACTACCTGCGCGAAATCGCCCGGGAGGGTGACGCGATTTTGTTCAAGGGTTCCCGGGGCACACAAGTGGAAAGAGCCTTGCAGAGGTTTCTTGCATAGATGCTCTATTGGCTGCTTTTTGAAACCCTCTTTCCTCACTTCTCGCCGTTCCGTGTCGTTCAGTATGTAACGTTCCGTACAGCGTTTGCGAGCCTGACGGCGTTGTTTCTCTCGATTCTGCTCGGCCCGTGGCTCATTCAAAAATTGAGGGATTTCCAGATCGGGCAGTACATTCGCGAAGAAGGGCCGAAGTCGCACCAGAAGAAAGCGGGCACCCCGACGATGGGCGGTTTGCTCATCATCGTCTCGATCGTGGTTCCAACGCTGCTGTGGGCGAATTTACGCAATCCGTATATCTGGATCGCCTTGTTTGGCCTTTGCAGTTTTGGGATGATCGGTTTTTGGGACGACTATACCAAGGTCGCGAAGAAGCGCAATCTCGGGTTGACGCCGCGCGGCAAGTTGATCGCACAGGTGTTGGCTTCGATGGGAGTCGGCGTGTTTCTGCTCCTCATGCATGCCCGCGGAACCTATTCGACGAACATCAACATTCCGTTCCTCAAACAGTTCAAGCCCGATTTGTTGATCGATGCGTTGCTCCAGACTCCATGGACCTACCCGTTCGCCTTCGTGATCTTTTTTGGTTTTCTTTTCATGGTGCTGGCGGGTTCGTCGAACGCCGTGAACCTTACCGATGGTCTCGATGGGCTGGCCGCCGGACTGATGGTGGTGGCGGCGGGCGCCATGACGGCTCTTTCGTACGTGTCCGGCCACGCGAAGTTCGCCGAATACCTCGATTTGTCGCGTGTGTCGGGCGCCTCGGAGCTCACGATCTTTTGCGCGGCGATGGCCGGCGCATCGCTTGGGTTCCTCTGGTATAACGCGCATCCGGCGGAAGTTTTCATGGGCGATGTCGGCGCTTTGGGGCTCGGCGGCGCTATGGGCACCGTGGCCGTACTGCTGAAGCAGGAAGTGCTGTTGCTGTTCATCGGCGGCGTGTACGTCATCGAGTTGATGAGCGTGGTGATTCAGGTAACGAGTTTCAAATTGAGAGGCAAGCGCGTATTCAAAATGGCGCCCTTGCATCATCATTTCGAGGCTTTGGGCTGGCAGGAAGCGAAGATCATCACGCGCTTCTGGATCGCGGGACTGGTGATGGCGCTCTTTGCGCTGGCGACGTTGAAGTTGAGGTAGCAACCAGCCATGAACTTCGAAGCCAAACGCGTACTTGTAGTCGGCATGGGCAAGTCGGGCCTGGCCGCTATCGCCTTGCTGCGTTCCAAAGGGGCTATCGTGATCGCGACGGACTCGAAACCTTTCGATCAGCTCCCGCCCGCGACGAAGGCGAGCCTTGAAAATGTCGAATTCAGGCCGCAATCGGATGGCGTCTTTGCCGGTATGGACCGCATTGTGCTTTCCCCCGGGGTTCCGCTCGAGACCGTGCCCGAGGAGTTCCGCGCGCTGGCGCTCGGCGAAGTCGAACTCGCCAGCTACTTTCTGAAGGGCCCGTCGATCGGCATCACGGGTTCGAACGGCAAGACCACAACCACGGCGCTCATCGGCCACATTCTCGAGCGCTGCAGCATTGCTGCCCAGGTAGGCGGCAACATCGGCACGCCTCCTACTGCGATGGTGGAGGCCTCTCGCGGCGATCAGTACAACGTGCTCGAGTTGTCGAGCTATCAACTGGAATCGATTTCGCATTTCCGGGCGCATATCGCCATTTGCCTGAACGTGACGCCAGACCATCTGGACCGCCACAAGACCATTGAAAACTACGCGGCGGCTAAGGGAAGGTTGTTTGATACCCAAACAGAAACGGGTTACTCTGTTTTAAACGCGGACGACCCATATTGTGTGGGATACGCCGCCGAGGCCCAAGCGAAAGTCTGTTGGTTCAGTCTGAAGCGCAAGGTCGCCCACGATGGCATGTGGCTCGATGGAAGCAGCCTGCGCTATGACGGCGGAGTATTCATGGATGTCTCCGAAATCCCCTTGCGCGGGATGCACAACGTCGAAAACGTCATGGCTGCCTCGCTCGCCGCGATGCTCGCGGGCGCGGAAGCGGCGAAGGTGCGCGAGGCGGTCAAAACCTTCAAAGGCGTCGAGCACCGGCTCGAATTTGTGCGCCGCGTGAAGGGCGCCGCCTACTACAACGACTCGAAGGCCACCAATGTGGATGCGACTCTGAAGGCGCTCGAAGCCTTTCCGCACGGGCTTTGGGTGATTCTCGGAGGCAAGGACAAAGACAGCGACTACAAGCCGCTCGCCGAACCGATGCGCAAGAAGGCGCGGGCAGCGCTGTTGATTGGCGCGGCGGGACCCAAGATCGCGCAGCACATCAAGGGCGCCTGCCGCATGGAAATGTGCGGGACCGTTCAGAACGCTATTGAACTTGCCTTCAAAGAAGCCTTGCCGGGCGACACTGTCCTGCTGGCTCCGGCGTGCGCCAGTTTCGATCAATTCGACAGTTTCGAGCACCGCGGGCGTGTATTCAAAGCTCTGGTTCACGAGTTAAAGGAGGCATAGGTCAACAGCTCATGCGAACGAAAACCGACTGGACCCTCTTTTTTACGATCGTCGCGATGGTGTGCTTTGGGCTCGTTATGGTCTACAGCGCCTCCGCGGTGGTTGTCGGCGTGAATCAGAAGACGCTCGAAATCGAGCCTCGGCTGAGCTATTCGGGCATCGGACGCCAGGCGCTTTTTGCGTTCTTCTCGTTCATCCTGATGATGCTCATCAAGGGCTATGACTACCAGAAGCTCGACAAGCCGGTATGGGCGTTCGGCGTGACCGGCGTGGTGGTGGTGGCGCTTCTTGCCGTGGTGTTTGTGGACGGCGACTATCACCGCTGGTTCCGCCTGTTCATGGGCGCCAAACTGCAGCCGTCGGAATTCGCGAAACCCGCGCTGGTGATGTTTCTCGCGTTCTTTCTCACGCACCGGCGGCAGGATGTGAATAGCTGGTACACGCTCGCGCCCGCATGTCTAGTAGTGGGGCTCGTGTCGTTCATGGTGGTGCTCGGCGACTATGGAACCGCGCTGGTGCTGATTGCGCCCGCCGTCGTGATGTTCGTCGTGGCGGGCTTGAATATCCGCTACCTTGCCTTCACGGTGCTTGCGGTGTTTCTCGCTTCTGTGCTCGCCGTCATGGCGATTCCGTACCGACGCGCGCGCATGGTGGCGTTCTTCGATCCGCAAAAGACTTCGGTGAAGAAATTGCCGGAACCGTTGCGCTCATTTCTGGATGTCAAAGCGGAATCGAGCAAAACCAACTACCAGCCAATTCAGGCGAGGCTTGCGCTCGGTTCCGGAGGCGTGTTTGGCGCGGGCCTGATGCAGTCGCGCCAGAAGCACCGCTACTTGCCGGAATCGGAGTCCGACTACATTTTCGCGCTAGTCGGCGAGGAGCTCGGATTCTGGGGCTGCATGGCCGTGCTTGCGGGCTTTTCCATCATTCTCTGGCGAGGCTTGCGGCTCTTTTATCTGGCGCCGGATGAGTTCGGCAAATACCTCGCGCTCGGCATCACCGCGTCCATCGTGGTCCAGGCTCTGTTCAACATGACGGTGGCGCTCGACCTCGTGCCATCGAAGGGCATCCCGCTACCGATGATCAGCGCGGGCGGAAGCTCGATGATGGCGACCCTCATTTCGCTCGGCATGGTGCTGAGCGTTTCGGAACGGGCGGGATAGCCGGACATCTCAATGCGCTTTGTGATGGCGGGTGGAGGCACCGGAGGGCACGTGATTCCCTCGATCGCCGTCGCCCGGGAGTTAAAACAAAAAGGGCACGAAGTGTTCTTTATAGGAACGCGCCAGGGACACGAGGGCAAACTGGTTCCGGAGTCCGGATTTCCGATCGAATGGATTGCGATTGGTGGACTGATGCGGGTTGGTTTGGGGCAGACGCTGAAGACGCTTTGGCAGTTGCCGTTGAGCGTAATTCGATGTTTTGGCCTGCTGCGTGGGGTTTCCGGCGTGTTCAGCATGGGCGGCTATGTGGCGGCGCCGGTGATGATCGCGGCCTGGTTGCGGCGGATCCCCATCGTGATCATGGAGCCGAACGCGATGCCCGGCATCACGAATCGAAGGTTGGGAAAGATCGCGCGCAGGGTGCTGGTGAGTTTCGATGAGGCGGCGGCGTACTTTCCAACGGAACGCGTGGAAGTGACCGGATTGCCGGTGCGGGCCGAGTTTTTTGCGGCGCCGCCAAAGGCGCTTGGCCCGAAACTCTCGGTTCTCGTCACCGGCGGAAGCCAGGGATCGCGCAGGTTGAACCAGGCGGTCGAAGGGGCGTGGCCGTCGCTGCAAGATGTGGACCTGATCCATCAGGTTGGCAAGACGGACTTTGGGGCGATGCAGGCGAAATGGAAGGCTGCACGGCTTGGCGGAGAGATGGTGGCGTTCATAACCGACATGCCGGCGGCGTTTGCGAAAGCGGATGTCGTGGTGTGCCGGTCCGGTGCGGGCGCCGTTTCGGAACTTGCGGCGGCAGGCAAACCGTCGATCCTCGTGCCTTTTCCGTACGCGGCGGACGATCACCAGATGAAGAATGCACAAGCGCTCGAGCGCATTGGGGCCGCGGTTGTGGTTCGCGACCACGAGTTCGATGGGGCGCGCCTGGTGCGGGAGTTGTCGAAGTTCGACGCAGCCACGCTAGCGAGGATGTCGCAGGCTGCGCGAAGTTTCGCCAAGCCCGGCGCGGCTGCGCGCGCCGCGAAATTGCTTGAAGAACTGGCGGTGGCGTCATGAACGCCGCATGGGCGTTGGGCGGCGCCGGCGCGGCGATTGCCGGATGCTGGAGCGCCGGCGTCGTGTTATGCCGGTGTCTGCGAATGCCGCTGCCGGCGAACCCTGTGGTGTTCGGCGCCGGCGCTGCGGTGTTGAGCACGCTGCTATTCGCGATCTGCGCGGGACGCCTGTTGAGCCTCTCAGTAATGCTGGTGTTGCTTGGCGCGTTGCTAGGGTTTGCGTTTACTCAACTGCGAACTCTGCGCCCGCATTTCTCTCCTTGGCTGCTGGCGCTCGCGCCATTCGCGGTCTGGTATTTCGTGTATGCGCTCGCGCCCGAGGTTTCGGCGGACGGCGCTTATTATCACTTGACGTACCCGCGCCAGTATCTCGAGCATGGTGGCTTCTTCCCGATCGTCTACAACATGTATGCGAGCCTTCCGCAGGGCCTTGAAATGCTGTTTTTGCCCGCGATCGCGATCGGCGGTTTTTCGGCGGCTGCGCTGGTTCACCTGGCGTTTCTTGTGGCGCTTTCCGGTGCGATCGTGAGCTACGGCAAAGGAAGCACGGCGGCGTGGCTTGCCGCGACGCTCGTCTTTGCGAGTCCGGTGATTGGCTTTGACGCGAGCATCGCGTATAACGACGTGGCGCTGGCGTGCTGCACGTTTCTTGCCTTCATGGTTGCGCAATCCATCGACAGGGAAAGCCCTCGCGCGGCGATTCTCGCCGGGATCCTCGGTGGATTCTGTTTCGCCATCAAATACACGGGCGCGCTCGCGATTCCCTTTGTCGTCGCGATGGCAGCCCTCCGCACGCGCTCCCTCAAATGGACCCTGCTCACCGCTGCCGCTGCCTGCGCAGTCGCCGCGCCTTGGCTCGTGAAGAACTGGATCTGGCTCGACAATCCGGTCTCTCCGTTCTTCAACCGCGTCTTCGCGAACCCGCACGTGCGCGTGGATCTCGAAGACCAATACCGCGCCAACATGAGGCACTTCGGCGGACATACCCCGAGCGCGCTGCAGACGCCGCTCGAACTCACGGTTCGCGGAGGCCAACTGCAAGGCGTGCTCGGGCCCGTCTTTCTGCTCGCACCGCTGGCGCTGCTAGGATCCTGGCGCATCACGCTAGTGGGACTGTTCTTCGCGCTGCCCTGGACGCAGAATCTCGGCACGCGCTTCTTGATCCCTTCGTTGCCCTTCTTCGCCTACGCACTTTCGCTGTTTCTGGCGCGCCTGCCGTGGGCTGCTTACGGGGCCGCGGCGTTGCATCTGCTCTCCGCCTGGCCGCCGATCCTAGCTCTTTATTGCACGCCCTGGTGCTGGCGCCTCGAAGAGTTTCCCTGGCGCGCGGCACTGCGCATCGAGCCTGAGCAGGCATTTCTGGCGCGCCGCATCCCCGAAACCTACCCGATCGTGGAACTGATCAACGCGAAGACGGAGCAGGGAAGCCGCGTCTATACGGCGCTACCATTACCCGACGCGTACTGCAATCGCACGGTGCTGCTTGATTACGCTTCAGCGCTTTCGAACGCCATTCGCGACGGTTTCAAAACAGGCCCTGCGCAGACACGCGCCGCGCTCGCCAAAGCGGATGTCCGGTACCTCGTGATCCATCGTGACGAGCCGCATGCGAAGGCTCTTGAAGCAGCCCCCAACGCATGGGGCGTCGAGAAAATCGGAGAGTCCGGCCCGGGAAGGCTATACAAGGTCATTTAGCCCTATGTTTCGATTGACTTACGACTCAAAAACTGAAACAATTCGAAAGGAAAATGTTCTTTAAGCCCCAGCACGTGCACTTCACCGGAATCGGTGGCATAGGCATGAGCGGCCTCGCAGAGGTCCTGCTCACGATGGGCTACGCCGTCACGGGTTCCGACTCGAAATTGAGCCCGATCACCGAGCGGCTTGAAAGCCTGGGCGCCCGTGTGTTTGAAGGGCATCGCACGGAAAACATTGGCGACGCGAAGGCGCTGGTGGTCACTTCCGCGGTCAAAGAAGACAACCCCGAGTTGATCGAAGCGCGGCGTCTCGGCATTCCGGTGATTCCCCGCGGCGAACTGCTAGCCGAGCTGATGCGGCTGAAATACGGCATCGCGATCGCCGGCAGCCACGGCAAAACCAGCACGACGTCGATGACCGCCGCTGTGCTCAGCGAAGCGCATCTCGATCCGACGATCGTTGTGGGCGGACGCGTCGCGATGATGGGCGGCTCGAACGCGCGGGTCGGGCAGAGCGATTATCTGGTGGTCGAGTCTGACGAAAGCGACGGCTCGTTTCTGAAGCTCGCGCCCATCGTAGCGGTGGTCACCAACATCGATCGCGAACACCTCGATCATTACGCGGATCTCGACTCGATCCGCAACGCCTTTCTCGATTTCGTCAATAAAGTGCCGTTTTACGGAGTAGCGATCCTGTGCCTTGACGATGAGAACGTGCAGCAGTTGATGCCGCGGATCAAGCGCCGCACGATCACCTATGGCACGAGTGCGCAGGTGGACCTGATGATCAGCGAAGCGAACTGCGGCCATCTGTCGAGCGAGTTCCGGCTGCGTTTCAACGGCAAAGATCTGGGCCGGTTCCAGGTGAACGTGCCTGGCTTCCACAATGTGCTGAACGCCACAGCGGCGATCGCGGTTGGTCTCGAGCTCGACGTCGACCCCGAAGTGATCCGGCAAGGCTTGCGGAGGCACACCGGCGTGGACCGCCGTTTTCAGATCAAGGGGCAGACGGACGGAATTACGGTGGTGGACGATTACGGGCACCATCCGACCGAGGTGCGCGCGACGCTCGCCGCCGCCCGGCTGTGCAATTTCGATCGAGTGCTGGCGATCTTTCAGCCGCACCGTTATACGCGCACGCACCATCTCATGGACGACTTTGCGCGTTCGTTCAATCAAGCCGATGCGGTATACCTGCTGGACGTGTACGCGGCGTCTGAAAAACCGATCGAGGGCGCGACAGCGCAGGCGCTGGCGGAACGCATGCACGCGTTCGGGCATCGCAACGTGACGTATGTCGGTTCCATTGAAGAAGCCGTAAGGGCCGTCGAAGCCGAAGCCCGCCAAGGCGATTGTGTGATTACACTGGGCGCCGGCTCTGTCTGGCAAGCGGGCGAGAAGTTCTTGCAGCAGCATCAACAGTTGCAGCAGAAGGGGGCTTCGTAGCAGCGGATGGCGCGTAGCAAAGAGGCATCGCCCAGAGCGGACTGGATGGAGACGCTGCGTTGGGCCTACCGTGCGGCTATTGCGCTCGCCGTGCTGGCTGGCGGCTTGTATGGCTTTCACGAGGTCGAGCAGCATTTGATTTCCGATCCGCGATTCCGCGTGGCCGGTCCGCCGGAATACGGCATGGATCCTCCGGGGCTGCGGATCGAGGGCAGTTCGTTTTCGTCGCGCAAGGAGATTCTCTCGGTGTTCGCGAGCGATTTTGAAAAGAGCCTCTATTTGCTGCCGGTGTCTGAGCGGTGCGAACAATTGCGCCGCATCGAATGGGTGAAGAACGCGACCGTTGCGCGCTTGTGGCCGAATGAAGTGCTGGTCCGCGTGCAGGAACGGGTTCCGGTGGCCCTGTTGCGCGCCGACGCCAAGCGCGGCTGGCTGGTGGACGGCGAAGGCGTGCTGATGCGAATTCCCCAGCATACCGACTTGCGTCTGCCGGTCGTGAAGGGATTGAGCGGCAAAGATACGCCGGTGCAGCGCGCCGAGCGAATCAAAAGAATGCTGCGGGTGATGAAAGATTCCGGCCGGCACGGCGACAAATTCACCATGGTGGATGTCTCCGACATGGACAACGTGAAGGTCACGCTTCCGGTCGGCGAACGGTCGCTCACGCTGTGGCTGGGCGGAAGGAATTTCTTGACGAAGATTGACGGATTTGAAGCTTCGTATCCGCGCGTGATGCGCGAAATGCCGAACGATACGGTGTTCGATCTCCGGCTGGAAGGCCGGATCTCCAATGTCCCGGATTAGCGGGAACTGATGTAAGGGGACAATGTAGTGGCCAAAGAACCGCAGTTTGCAATCGCCATCGACGCTGGGAGTCATCGGACTCGCTGCGTGATTTCGATTCTCGAAGACGAATACGTCCGCTTCGCCGGTTGCGGCGAGGCGGAGGCTGCCGGCTGGACACGCGGACGAATTACCGATTCGAGCGCGTTGTCGAGCTCGATTCTGCACGCCGTCGAAAATGCGGAACGCAACGCTCGTGTGCTGGTGGACGCCGCGGTGATCGGACTCGGCGGGCCAACGGTGCAGAGCGCCCGCAGCCGCGGTCTATATGAGTTGGGGCGTCCGCGCGAAATCGAAATCGAAGATTTGACCTTCGCGATGCGGCTTGCTTCGCAAGTGCAGTTGGAAAACGACCGTGCGCTGCTGCAGGTTCTGCCGCAGGACTTTGTTGTCGACGGCCGCGCCGGCATCCGCAATCCCCACCGCACGCAAGCTTCGCGGCTCGAGGCGAACGCGCACGTCATCACCGCGTCCGCGCAGGAACACGACACGCTCACCGGCGCCGTCCAGCGAGCGCATTTGAATGTCGAAGAAACGATGTTCGAGGCGGTGGCCGCGGCCTATGCATCGGTGCTCGAACGGGATCGCAGTAGAGGCGTGGTGGTGATCGATATCGGCTGCCATTCGACGGAACTCATTGTCTACGACGGCGAAGCGGCTGTGCTCTCGGCGTCGATTCCGATTTCCGGCGAGCATTTCACGCGCGACGTGGCGACGATCTTCAAGATCTCGATGAGCGACGCGGAACTGCTCAAGCGTGAGCATGGCTGCGCGAGGCTGGGGCTGACGGCCGACAACACGCTGATTGAAATCCCCTCGAGCGAAGGACGCGCGCCGCGCGAGGCCTCACGCCGGGAACTGAACGAAGTTCTCGAAGCCCGCGCCGAGGAATTGTTCCAGAAGGTCCGCGAAAAGCTGGAGGCTGCAGGCCTCGAAAACACGCTGGCCGAAGGGGCGCTGCTGTGTGGCGGCGGCGCGCTGCTGAATGGCATGGAAGACATGGCCGAAGTGATTCTCGATTGTCCGGCGCGGAAGGCGATTCCGCTGGGCATCGAGAATTGGCCTGACGAATTGAGTCGCGCGGATTGGACGACGGCCGCCGGGCTGGCGCTCTACTCGGCGAAATTGAAAACGCGGATGGAGTTCAAGCGCAAAGCGCCTGGCCTCATGAGTATGATCCTCAAGTAGTGAAAGGAGGCTGAAGAACCATGGGAGACCTCAAGTTTCTGTTGCAAGACGAAAACATCATGGGAACCAGAATCAAAGTCATTGGAGTGGGCGGCGGCGGCTCGAATGCCGTGACGCGAATGATGAGCGAAGGCGTATCGGGCGTGGAATTCTACGTCATGAATACCGACGTGCAGGCGCTCAATGCCTCCCCCGTACCAAACAAGATCGTGATCGGCTCTAAGCTCACGAACGGGCTCGGAGCAGGATCCGATCCCGCCATCGGCCGTCAAGCCGCGGTGGAAGACACCGAGAAAATCATTGAAGTGCTCGATGGCGCGGATATGGTTTTTGTCACCGCTGGCCTTGGCGGCGGCACCGGCACAGGCGCGGCTCCGGTGGTGGCTTCACTGGCCAAAGAGATGAACGCGCTGACGGTGGCGGTTGTGACGAAGCCGTTTGCGTTCGAAGGTCCCAAGCGGATGAAGTCCGCCATCAAGGGCCTTGCGGATCTTGCGCAGACCGTCGACACGGTGGTGACGATCCCGAATGACCGGCTGCTCGAACTCGTGCCCAAGGGCACCAGCTTCTTCGAGGCGTTCCGTATCGCCGACGATGTGCTGCGTCAAGCGGTGCAAGGCATTTCGGATATCATCACGACGCCCGGCATCATCAATCGCGACTTTTCGGACATCCGCGCGATCATGCTCGGCATGGGGCACGCGATGATGGGCACGGCTCTGGCGAAAGGCAGCGGCGCGACGGTCGAGGCGGCCCGCATCGCGATCAGTTCGCCGTTGCTTGAAGAGGGCGGCGTGCGCGGCGCGCGCGGCTTGCTGATCAACATCATGGCGTCCGGCAATTTGAGCCTGCACGACGTGAATGAGGCTTGCTCGTTGATTCGCAGCGCGACGGCGAACGACGATGTGCAGGTCAACTTCGGCGTGGTGATGAGCGACAACCTCGGCGACGAAGTAAAGATGACGGTGATCGCGACCGGATTCGAACGCGAAGGGATTCCAATTCCGGAACGCGCAGCGCTGCAGGCCGGGTCTTCGTCCTCAACATCGCCGTCGTACAAGACCAACGGAGGAGCGCCGATCATGACCGCGCCTCTACCTTCGAGTTCGATGCCGATTTACATCGGCCCGGCCTATCAGGTTTCGGCAGGCGAGCATCACGCACCGGCGTCACAACCGTCGAAGCAGCCGTCGGCGGCGGCCGCCGATTCGGAATTCGATGAGATCTTCGACCGGGGGCCAGCCTCTCCGTCGCCATCTCAGGCGTCCACGCAAGCGGCCGCTGCCGGCGCTGGCACTTCCTATGCAATGGATGTTCCCGGAACGCAACACCGCCAGCAGGTCATGAGCCCGGTTCCCGCTTCAGCGGCGGCGCCGCCTCCGCCCCAGGCGGCTGCGGAGGATTCCTACAATAGCGACCTCGACATCCCGGCGTTCCTGCGGCGAGGCAAGCGGATGTTCCAGTAGTCAGCAAGGCTCGTGCGTGCAGTGCAAGAAAGCCGGATCCACCTGGCGCGAAACCGCTCCGTGGATCCGGTTCTCATTTGCTTCCTCTGAATTATTGTGGCCACCCACTTCTGATTTGGACTGCGATGTTACCTGACGACCTGTTCGCTGCTATTGATCGATACAACGCCGGAGAACCCATCCCGCCGGTTAGCCCCGGCGATATCTATATCGCTCTGGATTTTCTTGCCGACTTGCGCTCGCAGGTCAGGCGCTCCGACGAGGAAAGTGGCCCGGCAGTTCATTCACCGGCCGGAATCCTGTTGGAGGACTTAGCAGAAAGGTGCGGAGCTGACACGGACGTCTTTGCTCTTTCCCTCCGCGTTAGTCTCTTCGAAGGTGTGCTGGAGGACCTGGTCAAATCTCAGTTTGCGAAGATGGACACATTGGTCCACGCGGCGGCAACTATTTCATTTCAAACTTCAGAGCTGAACGACTTAGAAGCACTTAAGCGCCGGTTGCATCAGATCATTAGCCAGCCTGATCGCTGATGTTGTGGCGCCGAGTACTCGAGGCAAGAATCGGTTCTTGGAAGGTGAATGGGGCGTGGCTGGGATTTCTCTTTGTGTAGAATTCTAGAGAACCTATGGCAGATCTTTTAAGCGGTGACCGCCTCGGGCCCTACGAAATCCTTACCCAGCTCGGCGCTGGCGGAATGGGGACCGTCTACAAGGCTCGCGATACGCGTCTCGAGCGCGTGGTTGCTATCAAAATTGCCCAAGCCGAATTTACGGAACGGTTCGCCCGCGAGGCGCGCTCGATTGCGGCGTTGAATCATCCGAATATCTGTCAGATTTACGACGTCGGGCCCAATTACCTTGTGATGGAGTATGTGGAAGGCGCTCCGCTCGCTCCACCGGATACGTCCCGGAAGCTGCTGGATCTGGCGGTGCAGGTTGCCGACGGGATGGCTGCCGCGCATACAGCCGGCATCGTGCACCGCGACCTGAAGCCCGACAACATCATGATGACCGTCGACGGACGCGTCAAGATTCTCGACTTCGGATTGGCCAAGGCGATTGCGCAAGACAAGCCGATGGATGCGACAGGCACCATGGCGCTCACCGATCCAGGCACTGCCATTGGCACGGTGACTTACATGTCTCCGGAACAGGCCCGTGGGGAACAGAGCCTCGGTTCCCAGTCGGATCAGTTCACCTTTGGACTCATCCTGTACGAAATGGCGGCGGGCCGCCGGGCGTTCGTTCGCGACAGCCGCGCGGAGACCATGACAGCGATCATCCGCGAAGAGCCCGAGCCGTTGCCGGCTTCGGTTCCAGCGCCGCTGAAATGGGTGATCACGCGCCTGATGGCCAAGGACCCAGCCGATCGTTACGATTCGTCGCGCGATCTCTACCGCGAGTTGAAACAGATTCGTGAGCGGCAATCAGAAGTGGTGACTGGCCTTTCACAAACGGCGATGGCGGTTTCGCCGCCGGCGGCGGCGACGGTTCCACCGAAGCAACGCATCTCCAAGTCGTGGTTGATGCTTGGTGCGGGTTTCCTGATTGCTGCCGCTGCCGGAGCGGCAGTGATGTGGATGCTCGCGCCAAAGGCGTCCAAGCAAAGCAACGACTTGTCCCGCTACCGATTCACCCCGCTTTCCCGGGACGAGTCGACGGAATTGATGCCAGCCTGGGCGCCTGATGGCAAGAGCATCGCGTATTCGGCGAAAGTCCGCGGCGCCTATCAGGTGTTCACGCGAGCCGTTGGATCGTCCGAAGCCGTCCAAGTCACTCGAGGCGAGAGCGACGCCGCGTGGCCGTTCTGGTCTCCCGACGGCGCCACGATTTATTTCCACGCGAAAAACAACATCTGGGCGACAGGCGCCACGGGAGGAACCCCGGAACTGGTTTTTGAGAACGCCACAGGCGGCGCCGTCCACCGGGATGGCAAGACGTTCGCGTTTCTCCGCGATGGCAAGATCTGGACTTCAGCGCGCGGTGAGAAGAACCCGCGCGAAATGGACTTCCCCAAGGACGGAGTTGCGCGTGGCAGCTCTCGCTTCATGGTCGGGTTTTCGCCTGACGGCACAAAGCTGGCGGGTACTCTTCGGACAAATTTGTGGATTTGGGACTACCAGGCAAAAACGGGCTCTGCAAAGAAGGCTGGCTCGGGCGTGAGCATCGGGACCTGGATGCCGGACAGCCGTCACGTGGTCTTGAACGGGCCGTCCGATCTCGAGGGAACACTATTGATTGTGGACACGGCAGATGGCAGCAAACGCACGATTTATTCGAGCCCTGATACGATTCTGTTCCCTGCTGTTTCACCTGACGGGAAGCGCATCGCGTTCTCTGCCGGAAGGTCGGAGTGGAACCTGATGGAGGTTGCGGTTCCCAATGGTCGCGTTCGGACGATACTGGCGAGTGGCGGCGTTTCATTCTTCCCGGAGTGGGCGCCGTCGGGAACGCATTATCTATACACCACGAATCGCGCCGGAAAATGGACAGTGGAGGATGCCCCCTCCTCAGGGGACGGTTTCACGAGGCGTCTGGTTGAAGGGGAATCGATCAGCACCTTTTCGCAGCCGAAGTGGGCTCCGGACGGCACAAGGTTCACATTCGGCTGGAATGCTGTTGGGAAGCCCGGTAAGGTTGTTCTGGCCAACGCGGCGGGTGGCCCAACGACTCCGCTCGAACCCGGAGCATTGGGCGCGACATCGAACGCCATGTGGTCTCCAGACGGCCATTGGATTCTGTATGAGAAATCTTTGCCCGACACCGGCGAGACCCAGATTGCGAGAATTCGTCCGGGGACGAGCAGCGGGGGTCCTGAGATTCTTGCGACCTACAGGGCCTCGGACCGGGAGAGGTTTCGCCAGCCCGTGGCGTGGTCGCCGAGCGGCGATGGCATTCTCGCCTACAGCTCGGACGGATTGTACCTGATGTCTGCCGACTACAAGACCGAGCGCAAGGTTGCTTCGGGGATATTCAGCGGCCCTCTCGGATTCTCGAAAGATGGGCGGCAGGTTCTTGGTTTGTTTCCCAACAAGGCTACCGGCGGCGATGGTGGGTCGCCCGCGTGGGAGTTGATCTCTCATGACGTGGCGACGGGTGCGGCGAAGAGACTGGCGGGCGTGGATCTGCCGCTGACAACCAGCGCGGTGCAGTCCTTCAGCCTGCATCCCGACGGTACGCGCTTCGCGACCGCGATCGCCAAGTGGCCGTGGGACATCTGGATGCTGGAGGGGTTCGAATAGGACCTTTGGCTACTGAACTACCTTGTGGTAATGAACGATGTAGCCTTTCGGGCCGACCACCCATCCTTCGTCGGCGACAGGAAAGCTCAAAGCAGTTGAGTACGGCTGCAGGCTGCCGATTGTTTTCCAGCTCTTGCCGCCATTCGCAGTGAACAGAACCAGTTCATTGCGATTGCCTTCAGCAAGCAGGAACCCTGTCTGCGCGCTGAGGAATTGCAGATCTGCCAGTGGAGCATAGCCCGCGACCGCGGCATACTGGCTGGTCCAAGTCTGGCCTCCGTCGATGGTCGCAAGCGGTCCTCCCTGGTGGCCGCGGTGCGGCAGCAGCCACCCAACCTGTGGCGATACGAATTGTATCTTCGTGAGGTGCGGCTTGAAGCCGAGGTCCTGTTCTCTCCACGTGGCGCCTCCATCTTGGGTGGAGGCGAGCTTTCCGTAGTCGCCGGCGACCCACCCGTGTTGGCTGTCGGCGAAGAACACCGCTTCGTAGGCGTTGCTGGGAGGCTGCCCAAGCGCCTTCCAACTGCGGCCTGCGTCATCGCTCCGAAAGACGCCAGCACCCATAGTAGGAACGTGCAGTTGGACTCGGCTGGCGCCAAGCATGGATCCGCCGCCGAATCCCTCCGGGCCGGCTAGCGGGACGACTGGCTGCCAGGATTCTCCGCCGTCGCCGGTATGGAGCAGAGAGCTGCTCTGCGCCCAGCCGTCCACTGGAGAGGTGAACACGACGGTTCGGAAATCGACGCGGTCCTGCCGCTCGAGCAGCCTTGTCCAGGTGTTGCCTCCATCGGCCGTCTTTAGAATCGTATTGTTTTTGCCTACCGCGTAGCCCGTTTGAACGTTCACGAAGCTGACCCCTGTAAGGTCGTCGGTTACGCCACTTTGTTGGACGTCCCACCTGTAGACGATCCTCGGCTGGCCGGCGGCGGCAGCTGGGATTTTCTTCTGGGCGGCAGGGGCACGCCCGGTTTGCGCCTCTAGCGCGGTCATCGAGAGCAGCATGATGCACGCGTATTTCATGGCACGGAAGTATATCACTCGAGGGAATCGACAGGAATGGCGCCTGGCTGTCCCGTGATACACTTTGGTGCGCTTGGGTGAAGCGGCTCAAATCCGCCATCCAGCACGCGATTTCTAAATTACCTTTCAAATGGAGACGGATTCCCGATGCAATCTGATGGGAAGAAGAACAAACGTGAGCCGATGAACGGCGGGCCGAATATGGGCATTCAGCAGGCATTCTCTACCGTTGCTGACCCAACGTCCGACCCGCACCTGAATGGCAAGTATCTCAAACACAATCCAACCTGGCATGTCGAGTATTCTCCCTGGAAGGCCAACAATATCTTTCGTTTCTTACAGCAGAAGCAAATCAACCCGCAAACCATCGCGGAGGTTGGATGCGGCGCCGGCGAAGTGCTCAGGCAATTACAACTGAAAATGGATCCGCAATGCAGATTTTGGGGTTACGACGTGGCCCCGCCGGCGATTGAAATGGCCAAGACTCGAGAGAATGACCGGCTTCGCTTCGAGCTCGCAGATTTTCCGGCGATCGAGGCTGCTCGGACGGACCTGTTGCTTGTCTTGGAAGTGGTAGATCACGTTGAGGACTACATGGGCTTTTTGCGAGCGATCCGAAACAGGGCGGAGTGGAAGATCTTCAGCTTTTCGTTGGATATTTCGGCGCAGGCCGCCTTCCGCGACGGAGCCTTGCTGCGGCGCAGAGAAGTCCATAGTCATCTGCATTATTTCAATAAGGACCTTGCGCTAGCCGTGCTTCGGGATACCGGGTACGAAATTGTCGACTATCTCTACCCGCCCACTTACGCGCATAGCGCCTTGGCCAAAGCCGCTTTACCGATACGAAGGCTGCTGTTCTCGCTAAATCAGGACCTCACATCGCGGATGTTGGGTGGATACAGCCTGCTCGTCTTGGCGCGCTGAACAAGCAACTACTGAATGGAATTCAAATTCTTGGGATCATCGCGCGTCCCGCTGCCGGATATCGGCCTTGGCACCTGGAACTATACGGGAGGAATTGAGCCAATTCGGGCTGGCGTGGAACGAGGCGGATGTTTTCTGGACACCGCCGAGAACTATGGGACCGAGGAGCTCGTCGGCGAGGCCATTCGAGGTTGCCGCGAGAAAGTTTTCGTGGCGACGAAAGTGGCTCCACGGAATTTCCGCCGGGCCGATCTGATCCGCGCCGCTGACAATAGCCTGCGGCGTCTCGGTACAGACTATATTGATCTCTACCAGTTGCACTGGCCGAATCTCAAAGTCCCGATCGAAGAAACCATGGCGGCGATGGAAGAGTTGGTCGATGCCGGCAAGATACGCTTCATCGGCGTGAGTAAGTTTTCCGTACGCCGCTTGAAAAGAGCGCAGGCCGCGCTCTCGAAGTACAAGATAGCGTCGAATCAGGTCAGGTACAGTCTGATCGACCGAAGCATTGAACGCGACCTGCTGGAATATTGCCAGCGGAACGCCATCACGGTCATCGCGTTCAGCCCACTGGGTCTCAATTTCTCAAACCTCCAGCTTGCCGATCCAGAGGGAGTCTTGCATCAGGTCGCCCAAAGCGCCGGCAAAACGGAAGCGCAGGTTGCCTTGAACTGGCTCATTGCGAAGGACAATGTAGTCGCCATACCGAAAGCTTCTTCGGTCTCTCACGCGCTCGAAGATTGCGCCGCTTCGGGTTGGCGGTTGTCAACGGAGCACCAGCGTCTGCTGGAACGAAAGATTCGGTTCGAGAGCCAAGGCCCGCTATATGAGGGGCTGCGCAATTGTTACCGGTATGTACTTCAATCGCTCGGCCGGGGCCTCGGGTAGACCATACTCAGGTCCCGTTCGCCAGAAGCGTGAACAAGGCGCGAATCTCGGCGCGTGCGCGGTCTCTCAATTCCTTCGGTTCGATTGCCATCGCCTTGGCGCCCAGTCCGAGAACGCAGAAGAGGGCTTGGCCTAGGTCGTCGAAATGGACCTCGTAGGTAATCCAGCCGGCGGGTGCTTCCACTTCTCGTGACGCGACGGTTGCCGCGGGGTCCAACTGACGCCACTTTGCGAATTCTTTCGCGGCGTCCGGAGGAAGGGCGAGGACAGTCCGGTAGGCTCCCGGGCGAGTTGTGAGTTCGGCGGCCGACTTCTTCCAATAGTCTTCCAGGTCGAAGTCGGCCGGCCGTTCGATCTGCTCTGCGAGGACTACCGGGTTGGACATTCGCGAGATGCGGTAGGTCCTGATGCCCGCGGCTTCTGCCTTTGCCACCAGGTACCAGATGTTCTGTTTGCACACCACTCCCAACGGCTCGACGGTCCGGGGGCCGTACCGGTTGTCGCGGGTCTTGTAGTCGAACGTGAGCTTGCGGTCGCGCGCGACTGCCTCCTGCACGACAGGGAGAGCGGAGACATCTTCGGACCATGGTCCCCAGCCCTCCGGGTCCATGTAGATGCGGGCGCGGAGGGCGGCTACCTGCGTCTGCAGCGGACGCGGCATGGCGGCGAAGATCTTGTTCAGGGCCCGTTCGGCGGCTGCTGTTGGCGTCGCCATGACGAATGCGTTGAGTTCGTCGTCGTCCAAGCCTGGAACCTGGGTGCGCCAGCCGGGTTCGAGTTCCCAGCCGCCCTGCGATCCACGCCAGGCGACCAACGGGACTCCGGCGGCGCAGAGAGCCTCCATGTCCCGATGCGCGGTGCGCTGGGAGATTTCCATTCGCTCCGCAAGCTCGCGGGTGGAGATTCTGCCGCCTCGCGCCTGGAGCAGCATCAGTTCGGAAAGTAGCCGTGTCGCCTTCATATTTTCAGGTTGCCCACCAATATATGACATGGGATGGCATATATGCCAGTCCATGATTGTTTTCAGGAGATAAACCAACATGGAACTGAGAACCTTCCTGCTTGAACAACTGGAGAAAGATGCTGCCGCCAACCGCAAGGTTTTGGAGCGAGTCCCGGAGGGACAAAATAGCTGGAAACCGCATCCGCGATCCATGGAGTTGGGGTACCTGGCGGCCCTGGTTGCGTCAATCCCAGGCTGGCCTGCCTTCATGATCGAGAAGGATGAAATCGACATCGACGGCGCTGACCGCGCCATGCGGACCAAGGCAGTCGAGACCCGGGCGGAACTGCTGCGCATGCTCGAAGAGGGGCTCGAAAAATCGCGCCAGGCCTTTTCGAACACGACGGACGCGCACCTGCAGACGACATGGCGAATGCTGATGGGAGGCAACGTTCTGGCGCAGGGTCCGCGATACGACATGATTGCCAATGGCGCGCTCAGTCATTTGGCGCATCACCGCGGGCAACTGACTGTCTACCTCCGCCTCAACGATGCGAAAGTGCCGGCGATTTATGGGCCGAGCGCCGACGAATGGCATTGAATCCAGCGGCTCAGTCCCGGAGTTTTGACGCCAGCCAAGCCTTCGCGAAATCCCAATCTCTTTTCAGTGTGGCCACCGAGATACCCAACACTTCAGCCGCCTCGATTTCGCGTAGACCTCCAAAGTATCGAAGCTCCACGACTCTGGCCGCCCGCGGATCCACCGTTTCCAACTGCTGTAAAGCCTGTTCCAGGTCCAGTAGGCGGTCGTCCAGGGCATGATCGTTGACGCCGCCATCGAATTCCTGCAGCGTGAACCGCCTGGCGTCTCCGCCGCGCTTTTCACTGCGGCGGCGCCGGGCGTGGTCCACCAGTATGCGGCGGACCTCACCCGTGACATTGCATCCGGGCATTCCGAACCGCTAATTCAAGCTCTTGTGGTGAGAAGATAGCAGCATATGGCGCGCTTGCGTTTCGGCCGGTTCCAATTCGATTCCGAGACTGGCGAACTGCTTCGGGATGGCAACGCGGTTCGCTTGCAGGCTCAGCCGGCCAAGGTGCTCGCGCTGCTGGTTTCAGCCGGCGGCGAACTCGTTACTCGGGAAGCTTTGCGGGAGGCGATCTGGAACGACGGAACGACCGTGGATTTCGACCGCGGGTTGAATTTCGCGATCGCGCAAGTGCGGACGGCGCTCGGGGACTCGGCCGATTCGCCTACCTTTATTCGGACCGTACCCAAGCGCGGCTACCAGTTCATTGCGCCGATCGCCTCCTCGGAACTGGCGCCGCAGTCGACTTTGCTGGAGAGATCCCGGCGCGGTGTGCTGTCATGGCTGGCCGTCGCCGGCGCAGGTAGCGCTGTCGGGCTGGGAGTCGTGGCCTTTCGAGGATCGCGTCGCACGGCGGCTAACGAACCTCCCATTATCGCGGTGGCCCGGTTTCAGAACGAATCCGGCAATCCGGCTCTGGACCGGTTGGCGGACGCGGTCACGGACTCTCTGGTTGCAGAACTGACCATGCGAACCGCTGGCAGCTTTGGCGTCATCGGCAACGCTCCGATCCTGCGGCAACCCCGCAGCTTCCAGGACGTGGATGCGATTGCGTCGACCTTACAGGCCCGGTATGTGATTCTCGGACAGGTACAGCGCGATGGGCTCGGCTTTCGATCGCTCGCCCATCTGATCCGCCTGCCTGGAAAGACTCATGTCAAGGTCAGCCGCACGGAGGTGGATGAAGCTGCCTCCGCGTCCCAAATCGCAAAGCAGATCGTCGACGATTTCGCCAGCAAACTGGACTCACCTCCGGCCGCATCTCGATGATTCGCAGGGCCTTTACCGTCTCATCTATTTCTGGCTGGCATTTCTCCTCCGGTTTGGGCCTAATGGAACTCATGGAACAACCCATGACGTTTTCGTTTGCACGCCGCCACTTGTGGAAAATCGGGGCGGCTGTCGCGCTACCGTGGTCCAAATCGACCGCGGCCGAACCGGTCCCCGATTCGTTTCCTACGCATCCCCATGAGATGGTCCGCGAGATGGTGACGGTTTCGCACGGAAACGTCAAGCGGGTGAAGGAACTCGTGGAGGCCCGGCCGGCGCTGGCGAAAGCAGCCATCGACTGGGGATTCGGTGACTGGGAGGATGCCTTGGGCGCGGCTTCGCACGTGGGCAACCGGGAGATTGCCGAGTACCTCATCGCGAACGGCGCGAGACCCACGCTGTTTTCAGCAGCCATGCTTGGCCAGTTGGATACAGTCAAAGCGTTTCTTTCGGCTCAACCCGGCGCCCAGAGAATTACAGGTCCACACAGCATCAGCCTTCTCGCGCATGCGAAGAACGGGGGAAAGCCGGCGGAGGCCGTCTACCAATACCTCGATTCTCTGGGCGACGCGGGTTCGCCCAAACGGCCTCCGCTGAGTGCGGAGGAGGCGGCGGCGCTCGCAGGCGCCTACACTTTCGGTTCCGGGCCGAACGATCGTATCGAAATCACTGCGAAGGGCGCGCAATTGAGCTTTCTCCGCAAGGGAACCACGGCAAGGGCTTTGACACACGTCGGGGACCACGCGTTTCACCCTGCCGGCGCGAGCGCGGTCCGCGTCCGGTTCTCTGGCGCTGGCGCTGACGGGTTGCTCACCGTTCACGACCCCGACTTGATTTTGACGGCGCGCCGGGCGAACTTTTGAGCCTGAGACTGCGTTAGCAGTCACATGCGAGCGCAAACGGCGGCTTCTTGGATTCTGGTTGTCTCCGCCGCCAATGGACAGACGCCGGCGGGTAGTCTTCTCCCTGGCCCGACTGGTCCATTCGCGATCGGTAGAGTGACGCTACTCGTTGGGGACTCATCGCGGATCGAGCCGCTCGATCCAAACCACGCCTCGCGGCGAATCATGGTTGATGTCTGGTACCCGGCTGAGAAGGACAAAGCGGCGCCAGCGGAGTATCTCGATGTACGCCGGATCGAAGACGCGATCGGGGCTGAGGGACTGAAGAATCAGCTACGCGCGGCCTACGACGTCATCAAAGCGGGAGGCGTTACGACACACGCACTGGTCCAGGCGCCGTTCGCGGGGAGCGTGCGGCGAAGTCCGGTGTTGATCTTCTCTCCGGGCGGCGGCATGATCCGGGAACTCTATGCGTCCCAGTTGGAGGATTTGGCGAGCCATGGCTACGTAGTGGCTGCGCTCACCCACCCCTACGACGGATTCGTGACTGTGTTTCCGGACGGAAGCCACGTCGCTTACGATGGCAAGCGCTGGCCGAAGCCGCCGTCGCTCGAAGGGGAAGCCAATCTCAATCAGTTGGAATGGCATGCCGACGACATTCGCGGCGTGCTCGACGAGCTGAGCCGCGCGCCTTCGAGTTTGCCGTTTGCGGGGCGCCTGGACTTGGCGCGCGCCGGGGCATTCGGTCACTCCTTCGGCGGAATCGCGGCTGCGCACGCCTGCCAAAAGGACCTCCGGTTTCGAGCATGCCTCAATCAGGATGGAGCTGTAGCGTTTCAACCATATTTTCCCGACGCAAGCGGTTGGGGGATGGACCAGGCGTTCATGCTGATCGAGAGAGCTCCTCGCACGGAGACGCCAACCGACAAGGAACTTTCGGAGATGAAACTGACTCGCGGGAGGGTGTCCGAGCTCCTCGAAAGACTGCACTCCCGCCGGGATCGCACGCTCCGCAGGGCGGGAAAAGGAACCGTTCTGGTTGTGCTGCAGAATACAGGGTCCTCGCACATGGATTTCAGTGATTTACCAATTCTTGGCGCAGCCAGCGCTGCCGAACGGGAGATGAAAGAACGCGTTCTGTCCAGTGTGCGGAGCTACACCAGGGCGTTCTTCGACCTGCACCTCAAAGGGATCAAATCCCCGTTGCTCGAGGCGGGGAAACGGGATCAGCCTGTCGACTCCGTGGTGAGATTTCCCCCTGCGAAGCGGGAGCGCCGGGCTCAGTAGTGGCGGCATGCTATCCTTCCGGTAATTCACGAAGAATCCCGCCCCGCGTTGTGCTTCCTGAAAACCCACCATCAGGCGCGCCCTTGCCGTCGCACGACTTCGATACCCAAGGACAAAAGCGATGCAACAACGCGTTCCTCTCAACGCTTCAATTTCCATTCTTCTTTTCGCTTGCGGGAGCGTTTTGGCGCAAACCGCCGGCAATTTGACCGGACAGATCTTCGATGCCACGCAAGGCGCAATTCCCGGCGCGACCGTAACGGCGGAAAATACGGGTTCCGGGCAGAGGCGGCAGGCGACCACTGACAATTCCGGCCGTTATACGATCGCGACTCTGCCGGTCGGCGTTTATAGGGTCACGGCGGAACAGAAGGGTTTTCAGCCGAAGGTCATGCCATCGGTGGCGGTCGGCGTCGCACAAGCGGTGACGCTCGATATCACTTTGGCGACGGGTACGCTGAACGAGGTGGTGGAAGTCAAGGGCCAAGGGTCCATCCTGGACGCGGGCGACACCACCGGCAGCACGTTTCAGAAGCGATCGCTCGTCGAGTTGCCGATCAACGGGCGCGATTACGCGCGGTTTAGCCTGCTGACTCCTGGCGCGGTGGCGTCGTCGAACTTTATCGCGATGTTGACCTTCAACGGGCAGCAGAGCATTCAGAATCAGTTTCAGATCGATGGCGTCGACGCGACGCGCGTGGACCAGCCCTACATGGCGAACGGTTTCGAACGCGGTTCGCGGCTGTTGACCGGCAGCCTCGAAACCATCGAGGAGTTCCGGGCGCAGACGAGCACGTACCCAGCCGAATACGGACGCGCCTCCGGAACCTACGTCAACATCGCGACCAAGAGCGGAGGAAACGCCATGCACGGTTCGCTGTTCGAATTCCTTCGCAACAACGCGCTCGACGCGCGCAATTTCTTCAACGCGAAACCGGCGCCGCAGGCGGCGTTCCGGTACAACGATTTCGGAGGCAATTTAGGCGGACCGATTCGCAAGGACAAGACCTTTTACTTTGTGAACTACGAAGGATCGCGGCAGCGCGTCGGCATTACCGGATCGGGCTCCGTGCCGAGCGCGCTTCTGCGTTCGCAGGTGCTGGCGAAATCCCCCGTGCTGTCGCCGATCCTCGATCTGTTTCCGGCAGGCACGGGCGCTACGGCGAACCCGTTGATCGACAGCTATACGACGACGGCGGTCTCGCAGATTCGCGAAGACACGGGGAGCGTGAAAATGGATCACAATTTCTCGCCGTCGAACAGCGCCTATGTACGGGTGAATGTCAACGACTCACACGTGTTCGGACCGCTGTTTGGAGTGACGCCCGCCGCGCTCGGGTTGCAGGATTTTCAGAACGTCCCGATTCGCACCTCGAATATCGCTTTGCACGATCAGCATGTGTTTACGCCTCGCCTAGTCAATGAGTTTCTGGCGGGCATGCAGCGTTGGGGCAGCAAGATTATTTCGGACGAACCGTTCCCGCTGATCAGCATAACCGGATTGGTGGTGTCGCCCGGCACGCGCGGGCGGTCGAAGAGCAACAATACGAGCTTTCAGCTCAGCGACTCACTGAGCTACACGGCTGGGGCGCATCGTTTCAAGGCCGGTTTTCAGGCCTACCGGATTCAGCTCGACCGCAAGAGCATCAACACGACCTCGATCTCTTACACGAGCATTGCCGATTTCATCAATAATTCGGCGTTTTCGGCGAGCCAGTCGATCGGCAACCCGGGCACGGCGACGCGCGGTTATCAGGCGGCGTTCTTTGTGCAGGATTCGTGGCAGATTCGCAACGGCCTGACGCTCGATTACGGCATGCGGTTCGATTTCGACCCGCCGCCCTTCGATCCCGGCAACGCCCAGCAGCCCTTCAGCCTTGCGCTCGGCAAGCTGGCGCCTGGCGGCACAAATATCTTCAAAACGAACAAGAACATTTCGCCGCGCCTGGGGATCGCCTGGCAGGCGGCGAAGAAGCTGATGATCCGGTCGGGCTACGGCGTTTTCTACCAGGCTTATCCGGTCGGATTCGGCGCCAGCATCGCGACGAACAACCTGCCGGGCAACACGTCGCTGTTGCGCTCGCAGATTGCAGCGCTGAGCTATCCGATTACGCCGTTTCTTACGCAAGGTTCGCTCGCGCTGCCTTCGGTGACGGGTTATGATCCGAATCGAAACGATCCATATTCGCACCAATGGAACCTGACCGCCGAGTACGCGATCACCAACGACCTGTCGCTCTCGACCGCATATGTTGGCGATCACAGCCTGAATCTCCGGCGTAACGAGAATCTCAATTTCATCAACCCAGCCACGGGGACGCGTCCCATCGCCGGATTCTCGAACGTGAACATCGAGATGAACAACGGGCAAGGCAACTACCATAGCCTGCAGGTCAAATTGAATCAGCGCTACAGCCGGCATTTGTCGGGCGGCGTGAGCTACACGCTGGGCCACACGATTGACGATGTGCAGGATTACGGGATCTTTTCCACGCAGCCGCAGGACAACAACAATCTGCGCGCGGAAAAGGGAAACAGCAGCAACGATATCCGGCACAACGTGTCGTATCAACTGGTGTACGAACTGCCGTTTGGAAAGGGGCGGAAGTATCTGAATCACGCTTCTGGCGCGGTAGGGGCGGTTGTCAGCGGATGGCAGATTTCGGGTGTCGGAACGATTCGCAGCGGCATTGCGACCAGCGTGCTGATGGGCGTCAATACGTTTGGCAACGGCAATCTCACGAATCAGCGGCCGAACGCGGTTGCGGGCGTGAGTGTGTATGCGGCGGACAAGACCATCAACCACTGGTTGAATCCCGCGGCGTTCTCACTTCCCGCGGCGGGGACGTTCGGCAACCTGGGGCGGAACGTTTTCTATGGGCCTGGTTATGCGCAGGAGGACCTGATGCTCGGCAAGGTGACGCGCATCCGGGAGAAGGCCACCGTGCAATTCCGGGCGGAGGTGTTCAACATCTTCAACCATCCGAACTTCGATGTTCCGAGCGCGACGTTCAACACGTCGACGTTTGGGCAGGTGTTGAATACGTTCGGGCGGACGTTTGGCGGGGGCGTGTCGCGGCAGATCCAGTTGGCGCTCAAGTTTGGATTTTGATGAGGGTGCGCGGAGGCCCTGTGCCTTACGCCCCGGGGTTAATTGCGGGTGCGTAGCCAAAGGGGAGTAGTCCGCATATCTCTTACCGGTCGCATGCTGGGACACGCCGGCGTGTCCCAGCATAGGCGGGTTGAGGAATATCACTCCTCAGGAGAATCAGAAGCTGAACTTGACCGCGAGTTCCGCCTGCTGCAGGTTGCTGGCTCCGAGGATTCTGCCGAAGTTCGCGGAACTAGCCGCGGTGGTGGTTCCGCCGGACAGGTTGGTCCGGCCGAACAGGTTGAAGGCCTGTCCAATCGCTTCGATGCGCTTTTCGTTGCGGATGAAGATGGGCCGGGAAATCTTCAGATCGAAGCTGTTGAAGCTGCTCTTGTCGATGTTCGAAAGCGGGATGTCGGCCAGCTTCAGCGTGGCGCGATAGGCGTTGACGGAGGCAAGTAGACCGGCGTTATCGCGATTGCCGAGGTTGCGGGTCGTGCCTGCGACATACTGGGTCACACCGTCCACCTGGATTGTGGAGAAGGCGCTAAACGGCAATGACGAGCGGATCTGCCATACGGCCCCCGCTTCGAACTTCCAGGGCAGGCGCACGGATCCGCTGGCGACGAGCGTGTTCCGGCGATCGATGCCCGCGGCGCCCCAATCGAGGTTGTAGCTGTTCTGGTTTACCACCTGCGCCTGTGGGTTATCGTCACGCGACGAGGCCAGCGTGTACGAAACGAGGAACTGGTAGCGGTTCGCAAAACGCTTTTCGGCGCGGATGTACAGGCCTTTGTATTTGTATTGGGAAATCGACTTGTGGTCGAGGATGCGGGCGAAATCAAGGTTCGGACGGACGCCGGCGGCGTTCGGATAGTTCATATCCCAGTTCCGCCAGTCGCGCAGGGTGTGCATGTAGACGCCGTCCACGTGGACGGAAAAGTCTTTCGTGACCTGACGGGAGTAGCCGAGCGTGAACTGTTCCGAATACGGCATCGAGAAGCCCTTGTCGAGGACCGTCACGGTGGGAGCGGCTGACGAGCAGAACGAAGTCGGGCTCTGGCCGCCATATGGATTCGGGTAAGAAGGATTGGCAATGAGCACGCTGCATTGCGAGAGGTTGCGATTTTCGGGGAAGTTCAACAGCGTTTGAATGTTGTTGTAGTAAATGCCGAAACCGGCGCGGATGACGTCCTTGCCCGTGCCCTTGACGTTCCAGGCGAGGCCGAAGCGCGGCGCGAAATTCGCGCTCTGGCCGCGCTGGCCGGGGTTGCCAATGAAAGGGATCGCCTTTGAAAACTGCCCGAGATCGAGGGACTCGTTGTAAGAGCCGGCTTCGCGGTCCCAACGCAGGCCGAGGCTCAGCGTCAGATCGCGATGGACCCTCCAGTCATCCTGGACGTAGGCGCCGTACTGCGAAACCGGAACCGAAGTGTATTGGCCGGGAATGGCGGCAGTGAACTGCGTGGGTTTGGTGAGGGCCGCGATGGTGGCCGGATCTCTGGGGTTGAAGACCTGATCGGTGGCGAAGGTCCAGGAGCCGCGGTAGTTGGACGTGCTGTCGTCGGCAAAGGGGATGTGGCTGAAATCGAAGCCGAATTTGAAGGCGTGGTTGCCTTTGATCAGTGTGATGTCGTCCTTGAACTGCCAGCGGCGCTCCTCGCCCAGCTCGTTGTAGCCAAAGCCGTAGCGGAAGCTGGGAAAGATGTAGACGGGTTCGAGCAGCGCGAGCCGCTGGTCCGAGTAATTGCCAAGGTCGGCGAAAATGTTCTTGCCCGAGGGGCCCAGCAGGAATGACGCGAAGGCATATTGGAAGCGGAAATCATTGACGAGTGTCGCGTTCGGAGTCCAGGTGTGGCCGGCTACGAATGACTTGCGGGGTATCAGTCCGTCGTAGCAATTTGACTCGCTGGCGTTGGCGCAACCCTGATAGGTCTGCTTGTTCCATTCCTGCGAGTAACGAGCGAACGCATGCTGGTTGGTGCTGATCTGATGATCGAGGCGAAGGTTCAGCATTTGGTCATAGCTGGGCTTGTTGAAGACGCCTTCATTGGCGGAATAGAAGGCGTGGCCCGCCGCGCCGGTGAAGATGGTGAAGGAATCGTCGATCTGCGTGCGTTCGTAAGAGGCGAAGAAATGGGTCCGGTTTTTGACGATGGGTCCGCCGATGTCGCCGCCGAACTGGTTGCGTTTGAATGGCGCTTTGCCGCTGACGCCTGCCGCCGCGAGCGATTGTTCGGTGAAAGTATTGTCGTGGTTGAGCGAAGAATGACGGAAGAATTCGAACGCATCGCCATGAAAGGCGTTCGATCCGCTGCGGGTGACCACTGTCACGAAACCGCCCATGGCCAAGCCCGCCTCGGGCTTGAACTGATTGGTGTTCACCTTGAATTCGAGCACGGCGCCTTGCGGAATGTTCTGCCGAGGCTCGCCCTGTTCGGCCCAGGTGTTGGTGACGCCATCCACGCTGAATCCGTTGGCGTAGAAACGGCCGCCTCCGCCGAGTTGGACGTTGTTGTAGAAGCTGCGCGAGGCATCCTGCGTGGTCCCCGGCATGAGCAGCGCGAGATTCAGGAATTGCCGTGTATTGACCGGCAGCGAGTCGATCTGCTGCTGGGTGACGACGCCTGCGACTTCCGCTTTGCTGGTGTCGATGGGAGGCACGTCGCCGGAAACTGTGATGGCTTCCTGCACGTTGCCGACGGTAAGCGCGACGTCGTGATCGATACGGGTTCCGATGGAGAGCACGAAACCCGTTGCGGTTTCAGACTTGAAGCCCGCGGCCTCGGTGCGAAGCGTGTAACGGCCCGGCGGCACGGAGACGAATTTGTAACGGCCTTCGTTGTCGACGGTGGTGCTGCGGGTCACTCCGCTGTCGGCGTTGACGAGCTTGAGCGTCGCGCCGGAAACTGGAGATCCTGTCGGATCCTTCACGATGCCTGTGACTTCCGCATCGCCGGACTGAGCGAAGGCGGAGGCCGCCATCAAGAATGCAAGGGCTAAGGCTGCTCTCAAGTAACCTCGCGCAAAACGGACCCGGCGCGCCGAGGCAGCGTGGGTTTCAGAAACTTGTGAGGACCGCGCGCCGGTCCTTTGCGCTAAAGCCCGGTTTTCGAAAACCATGTGGAACTTTCTCCTCCTATGTTTGTCGATCTGTTATTGCACTGTCGTGGTGGGTGCGGCGTTCGAGGCCGGCGGCGCGTCTGTTCTGGGCGGCTCCGGCTCACCGGAGGGCAGGTTGGGACGCAAGCGTTGCAAGCTCCAAACCACCTTGCCGGCCTGCTCGCGTTCCGTGCGTTGGATGCGGAGCTTTCCATCGGCCAGGTATTTCAAGTGGACCCGGTCAAACGCGAGACCGGCTGAAGCCATCAATTTCATGTAGTCGCCGTGGGCTGTTTCGTCCGGCGCTTCGGTGTAACCCGAGTTCCACGTGATATCGCTCGCGATGCTGTCGACGCCTCCGTTGCGATTCCCTGAGCCCTTGAGGCCCATGTAGATGCGAACGCCCTTGGTGAGCGGTTGCTGCATGTCTCTCGGCTGCCAGCGTTGGCCAAAGCGTTCGTAGCGGGAGTTCATGCGGTTTTCGAGGTCCATCAAACCGGGCACTGCATTTTGCGCGTCAGCGATGCGGTCGCGAATTTCGAAGGCGATCTTCTCGCTGTACGGCTGGCCGGGATCGCGCGAGTAGCCGAGACTGGTGAACCAGCCGCGCGGAATCCACCAGCCGCGGCCGGGGTTCGCGCCCTGACGGCTCTGCGCCCAGCCGGAGTATTCCGAGAAGGGCTGCACCCATTCGTGGGATGGGTACCCGTGGGGATTGAGGAAGCAATCGGGGAGCCAGGCGTCCTGCAACTGTTTGCGGGTCCGTGATTCCGGATAGAGCGGATCGACATCGCGCTGGCCCACGGAAACATCGGCCGCGAGCGCGCCATGATAGCCGGGATGCAGCATGTTGTTCGGCGTGATTTCGGCAAGTTGCACCGAGAGATCGGCGCCGTCGGCGTTGGTGATGGGGTGCAACACGACGTTCACCTGTTTCAACATGGCCCGCGTTTCCGCGTCGTGGATGAGTTGGTCGCCCAATCTGAGGATGTGGCTGGTGCTCGAAACCTCATTCGCGTGCTGGCGTCCGGAATAGATAATGGACGCCTTGAGCGTCGATTCCTTGGCCGGCGACCGCAGCAAGGAAGGCGTTGGCAGGCCGATATCACCCGCCCACAGATCGATGCCGAGATAGCTGCGTCCCATCCAGTACACGTTGACTCCGGGATTCGTCCCTAGTTTCGCGAGCACTGCAATATTTTCAGAGGGGGGAATCGGTTCGTCCCATTGGACGAGTTCCGGGCGATTCAGTTTGTTCGCATGATCGGCAGCCATCGGGCGCGGGAACAGCGGTGCGGCCACGGTCCATTGCATGAACTCTCTCGGCGCGGGGCTATCCACGCGCGCCGAAAGCGGGCGTGGCAATTGGAACTCCATGCTCATGCGGCGAATGTGCGGATAGCGCAGGTCGTTCTTGTACATGCCGGACGCATGCAGGGTCTCGAGCCATCGCAATTGTCCTTTGGCCTGTTCGACGGAAAAGATGTTGTGTTCGACCTGGTTCTGGCCTTCGAGCTTGATCCAATCCTCAAAGCGATCGTCTTTGAAGTCGGCATCGAGCAGCCAGCCGAGGCTTTCGGGCCCGGTCTGACCGGCTTTGACGCGAGCCTGGATCAGCCGCGGTTGCAGGGCGCCGTTCAGCGCGGGAAGGTCACGCTTCTGTTCATGGCGCTTGCCCTTCGCGTCAGTCCATTTCAGCTCGACCATCGGATTCGCGGCGGGCTTCAGATAGAACTCGATGCGAACGTGGCCGTCCTTGCCGTCGTCCGGCGCGTGCACGATGGGGATCACGCGGCCGATGTGCGTGATGGGGCGGCCGGCCTGCAACTCGCCGATCATGTTGATGAAATTCTCGGTCGAGTAGAAGGTGTCCTCCTGCAGGGCTTCGAGCGAAGAGATGCGCTCTTTGTCGATGCCCAATTCCTGTTCGGGCTCGCTCATGTGGATGTCGATGCGCAGCGTGTCGAAGGCGGGAGCGTATTCGGGCCGGATCTCACCGCGCGCCTGAGCCATGATCGACCGGTAGACTTTGGGCAACGTGTCGTTCTGGTAGTGATCCCAGAAGACCTCGATGTCGGTCTGGATGCGTTGATCGAGCACGACGGCCGAACCGGATTCGAGCTTGACCCAGCCGGTGTCTACTTCGACCTGTTCGTAACTTTTCATGACGCCGTTATAGGGCTGCATGACGGTGGTCACCGCGAAGTCACGGCTGAGCATTTCTTTGCCGTTCGCATCGTAGGCGTGAACGCGATAGTGGGGGGCTTTCGGACCTCCGCTTTCCATCATGGCCAGCTCGATCTTTGCGAGGGGGATGTTGAGTTCTTTGGCGAGCGCTTCGTCCACCGGATAGATCTCATGCACCCAGCGCGCCGGCGAATACATGACGCGAATGCCGGTCGGATCTTCGTTCTTTTTGAACTCGATCCTCAAGGACGCGACTGGTTTGCCCTTGAGCTGCGGCGCGATCTCATCCATTAGCCAACTGAAGCCAGGCTTGAACGCCGAGAGGACCGAGACCTGCGGCGACCTGCCGCCTGCCTGGGTGATCAGATCGGTCAATTGCTTTTTGAGTTTGCGGCGCTGTTCAGGCCCTTCGCTGACGCGCGCCAGCAGTCGCACGGGTTCGCCGGGTTTCAGCTTGGGCAGTGCGGTTTTCACAGCCTGCAACAGCCGGGTCCCTTCCCACGGAATCACCATATCCTCTGCAAAGGTAGGGGTTCCAGGTTGGAACGTATAGCCCGGCTCCGTGTAATGCAGCGAAGGCGTCTTGGCGCAGCATTGCGTGCCCGCGTGCAGGCTGGCTGCCGTGACCTTAGCGCTGCCGACGCCCAGCTTGCTCTGGATCTGCCGCGCGATCAGCGTCTTCAAGCCGGGGTCCGCGAGATCGACGAAGACGGCGGCTTCGACGTCCTTTACCGGTCCGCCTCCACTACTCGCTTTGGCGATTTCGTCCATCCACTTGTCGAGGCGGTACAGCGCGGCGCTGGTTTGGCCCGGCGCCGATCGCAGGGAGAAAAAGCGATGTAGGTCGTAGCGGATTTCTTCGACGGAAAGGTGCTGCTTGCCGGGTTCCCAGACGTTGGGGAAATGGTTTGCAAGGAGTCCGAGAGCGGCGGTGGAACCCCCTTCATCGCCGCGGATGAGCACGGCGCTTTGGCGGCCGAAGGCTTTGTCGACGATGCGCAATTCACCGTCGCCCGCGGTGAGGGCGGTTTCCGATTGATCGGCGGTTCGATCCTCCTCGGCGAGCTTACGCACAGCTTCGCGGCCGAGGTCGCTGCTTTCCAGCACCACCGCCTTGGTTCTCACATCCCGCACTGCGGCGGAAGGAGCAGGGGCAGCGAGAGGCAGCGTGATGCCGATGGTTTCGAGCCCCATGCGCGCGGCGAGGTTCGCCAGGGCGATGCCGGGCGCGCCGGCTGGAACGTAAAGTTGAGAGTCCAGCGTAGAGGGGACGGGCATCCGCGGGGTTCCGCGAAACAGGCCTCCGGGTTTGTAGAGGGTCGCGAGGTCCATCGGTTGAGGCGTTGCTGGGGCATCGGCGGCGGCGCCTCCACCGCTTGCTGCTGCGGCCGTGCCGTTTCCCGCTGGGGCAGGCGGTGGGATCGCAGGTAGCGCCTTCGGGCTGGTGGCGGTCACTTTCGCGCCGTCGGCCGTTTTCACGTTCAATTCATGTACCGCGGCAAGCTTGGGAGTGGCGAGAGCGGCATCGAGAGCGGCGGCGGTCACCGCGATTTGGCTCCGCAGGAACGCGCGATGGATTCCGGCCTTGCCTTTGAGGTAACTGACGCCGGTCAAGCGCGACGATGGTCCCACGGCTTCGCTCACAACGGTGATCTTGTCGCCGGGAACCTTCCACAGATAAGGAACGCGCGAGGCGAGGGCCTCAGCGGCTGCGAGAAGTCCGGCCTCGTCCTTGCCGATCACCGCGAGGTTATTGTTCCCGAGGACGAAGACCGCGCCCTCTTCGGGCGCATCCAGTGCCGCGGACCATTCCGTGAGTTCGGCAGCATAGCGCGCGGGCACGGCGGCGCCTCCGACCCAGATGCGAGGGCCTTCTCCGCCGGCATCTTCGCTGGCGCTGATGACCACCGGAGGGGTGAGTCCGGTCGACGAATATCCAAGGCGGGCGGCAATGTTGGCGGCGGCTGCGTTTTCCGCCGCGCTCGGCGCCGCGGGAACGACGACTTTGCCTGGGATCGAATCGATCAGTCCGTCGCCGTTAGTATCGGCCAGCATCCAGCCGGCGGCGAACGGGTCGGCGAGTGGTCCGGCCGGAGCTGCGGCATCCGCTCCGGATTGAAAAGCCGGCAGTGAGGATAGCCCTGCCATGAGGAACAACACGATCGTTAGGATGAACGGCAAGCGTCGTCGTTGACTCAAAGGATTTGGCCTCCTACTATCGGACGGGTCACTGCATAAATGGACTGGGTTCTATTTTTGATTATTTGCCCCTCAGCGTGGAAGGAAGGGCCGTCATTGACCGTTAGCGGGGGCTCTGCACTGAGATCCCGCCGCCCGGTATCCAGGTAGTATACATGAGACCCGGTGTTGATCCGAGCCAAGGAGTACGAGGACCTTCGGCCAACTGAACAATTCGCCGCCGGATGCGCCGCTCAGTGGGGTGGTCTAGCCGGTCGAGAGCTTTCTCAGCTTCATGAGCAACGTTGACGTGATAGCTCACAATCCACGTTCGCGCTCATATTCATCCAAGGGCTTCATGCGCCCGGCTGCAACGTCTGCAATGCCTCGATCGTTCTCGAGTGGACGGCACGCCGTCGGGACGCTCCGCCGAAATCCCGGACGAACGAAGATGAGAAACTGATTACCATGCGCGTGCAACTCCATAGCGTGCCTGCGATCCTCGCCACAGGCATTTTCGGAACACTCTTTTGCGATGCGGCGGCCGCTCCGGCGCCAACCTTCAACAAAGACATCCTCCCGATCCTGCAGCGCAACTGCCAGGAATGCCATCGGCCCGGGGAAATCGGCCCATTCCCGTTACTCACTTATGAGCAAACGCGACCTTGGACTGCAGCGATCAAAGCCTCGGTGCTGCAACGCAAGATGCCTCCGTGGTTTGCAGACAAGCATTATGGCCGGTTTTCGAATGACCGTTCGTTGCCTCAACAGGATATCGACGCGATTGTGAGCTGGGCCAACGCCGGCGCGCCGAAAGGCAAGGACGCGGACCGGCCCGCGTCGGCGGCGTTCGTCGACGGCTGGGGGATCCCAAAGCCCGATGTCATTTTCGAATTGCCCGAACCCTACCAGATTCCAGCGTCGGGAACGATCGAGTATCTGCATTTTCTCGTGCCGACAGGATTCACTGCCGACAAATGGGTCCAGTTCGCGGAGGCTCGCCCCACCGATCGCTCACACGTCCACCACATCATCGCGTTCGTGCGTGAGCCGGGTTCGCAATGGTTGAAGGAGATCAAGCCCGGCGTGCCGTTCATCCCCGAAAAGCCGAAGCCGGGCGAGGTGGAAGATGCGAGCCAACTGCCGAGCGACTTTCTCGTCGGCTACGCGCCGGGCCAGCCTCCGGAACGTTTCGAACCCGGGCAAGCCAAGCTCGTCAAGGCGGGTTCGGATATCATCTTGCAGGTCCACTATACGACCGACGGCAAGCCGGGAACCGATCGCTCGCGTGTTGGACTCGTATTTGCGAAGGAGCCTCCGAAACGGCGCGCCATGACGTTTTCGGCTACGAACGGCACTTTCAAGATTCCGGCTGGCGATCCCAATCACAAAGTGGATGCGGAGTTCGAGCTCGGCGCGACGGTGACGCTGCATAGCCTGCATCCTCATATGCACGCGCGCGGCAAAGACTTTCTGTACCGCGTCCGCTATCCCGATGGCAAGACTGAGACTTTGCTCAGCGTGCCCAACTACAGCTTCGCCTGGCAGCTATGGTACACGCTCGAAAAGCCGATCGTGCTGCCAAAGGGCACGAAGATTCTGTGCACCGCGCATTTCGACAACTCGCCGAACAATCGCTTCAATCCGGACGCGACGAAAGAGGTTTCATGGGGCGATCAGAGTTGGGACGAGATGATGATTGGCTTCTTCAACTTTGTCTTTGACGCGGATACGCCGGTCTCTTCGATTCCTGCCGCCAAGCCCGCTGCGAAGCCTCTCGCAAGCGGAAGCAGGAAGAAACTTCTTGTCATTGGAGAGGAGAAAGGCTACCGGCATGAGGCCGTGTCACACGCGATGGCCACGATCGCGCACCTTGGGGATCAAACGGGATTGTGGGATGCGCACCTCCGCACCGACACCGAGGCGTTGACCAGGAAGAAGCTCGAATACAACGCCAGGAACCTGAACGATTTCGATGCGGTCCTCTTCTATACGGGCGGAACACTCGAGATGGACGATCGGCAAAAGGCCGACTTCCTGTCGTTCATTCGTGACGAAGGCAAAGGGTTCATTGGCGTGCACAGCGCAGCAATTACGTTCACCAAGTGGCCCGAGTTTGGGGATATGCTCGGCGGCGTCTTCGACGAGCATCCTTGGAACACGTTCGATGCGCCGATCCTGGTGGAAGATCCCGCGTTTCCCGGTATGCAGAAGTTTCCGGCCGCGTTTACGCTGAGAGACGAGATTTATCAAATGAAAGGGTTTTCGCGCGAGAATACCCGGGTGTTGATGCGCCTGGATGCGGCGAAGCTCGATTTGTCGGGCAACAAGCGGGTCCATCGCGCGGACCAGGATTTCGCTGTGACCTGGGCCAAGAGCTATGGCAAGGGACGGGTGTTTTATTCGACGCTCGGGCATGTGCCGGAAAACTGGGACCGGCCCGATGTGCAGTCGATGTTTGTGGAAGGGATCAAATGGGCGCTTGGGCTCGTGGATGCGGACGTTTCGCCGAGGCCGCTCGCCAAATGACGAGGCGAACTTTCGGTAGCAGCATGGTGCTCGGCCCGGCAGCGGCGGCCGCCCTCGCGGCATCGAAACCGCCGATGCGGTTGGGCATCGGCTGTTATACCTACCACAACCTCTCCGTGGACGACATGATCACGCAGCTCAAAGCGCTGCATGTCACCGAGATTGAGATGTCGCGCGGCGAGTTCATGAATTTCACCAAACCTCCGGTGTCGCGTTTTGAAGATTTCAGACGCAAGATTGACGCCGCTGGAATTCGGTGCGTCTCTTATTACGCCCCGACGATCAAGGAGAAGAGCGATCTCGACACCGCGATCCGGTTCGGCCGAATCCTCGGAGCCACGAACATCACGGGCGATCCGGCAGGCGCCGAGATTCTCGCGTACGTCGATGAACGGATGACGGCCGAGGGACTCACCTTTGGCATCCACAATCACTACTTCAAGAACCGCAAGTTCGACTACGAGAGCCCGGAGGATATCCTGCATGCGCTCAAAGGGCTTTCGAACACGGTCGGCTGCACGCTCGACATAGGGCATATCGTGTCGTGCGGATACAAAACGATTGACGCGGTGCGCAAGCTGGGTCCACGACTGAAACTGGTTCACCTGAAGGACATCGAGGCTCCCGGCGGGGAGGTGAACGTGCCGCTTGGTCAAGGCGTTGCGCGGATTCCCGAAGTGATGAAGGAACTGCGGCGGATCCACTTCAATGGCCTCATCGCCTTCGAGTACGAGAAAAACGGCGACATCAACCGGGAAGTCCGCGAACAGATGGAGTACGCGCGGGAGCTGTTGTAGCAAGGTCGGATGCCCCTCGAATTGTTTGTCCCATCTTCACCTACGTCTTCGGCGATGCGCAGTTATCCGGTCCGGCTGAGCTGGTCAAAGCCAGCGTTACGATAAAACGTGGCCGATATTAAGCTTTTCAAAATTGGAAATGGCGCGGTAGTCGAGTTGCTGGCTGAATCCGTAGCAATCGAGAAATCACTGCAGATACTCTTGGAACAGCAGTTGGAAGCCTTTCTCGACGTGCGTTTTCTTGCTACGGAATATCGGACTGGCAAGACGCACAGTGGGCGGATTGACACTCTGGGGCTCGATGACAACAACTGCCCAGTGATCATAGAGTACAAGCGCACGTTGAATGAGAACGTCATCAACCAAGGGCTCTATTACCTCGACTGGCTGATGGATCATCAGGGAGAGTTCACCTTGCTGGTACAGAAGAGGCTGGGATCAAAGGCTGCCGATCAGATCGAATGGAGCGGTCCCAGGCTTTTGTGTATCGCCTCGGATTTCACGAAATTTGACGAACACGCAGTGCAACAGATTAACCGAAATATCGAATTACTTCGATATCGTCGATACGGGGACGGCCTACTCCTTTTGGAGTTGGTAAACGCCAGTTCTGCGGAGCCCGCAGCTACGAACTCGGTGACGGGTGAATCAGGCAGAGGCAAGATTCAGTACAAGGGATTTGTGGATCTGCTGCCCCAGTGTTCTGTCGAGATCAGAGACCTCTGGGAGGAACTGCGCACGTTCCTGTTGGCGCTGGGAGACGACGTCCAGATGAAGCAATTGAAATACTATGTCGCGTTTAGGCGGCTAAAGAACTTTTCTTGTGTCGAGGTCCACCCGCAAAGCAGCGAAATCTTGATCTACACCAAGGTGGCCCCATCGAGCATTCAGCTAGAAGATGGCTTCACTAGAGATGTCACCAACATCGGTCACTATGGAACCGGCGCTCTGGAACTCAGGATTAAAACAAGTGAAGCCCTTGAGCGCGCGAAGCCTCTCTTACTCGTGGCATACCAAAACAACTAGGCAGATTATTCGGGCCTGCAAGCGCAGGACACTATATCCGATCACTGGCCACGGCGAATCTCAGAATGCGAACCGCAGCGCCAGTTGCAGAATCCGCGGATCTCCGGCGCTGGTGATGCGCATGAAATTGCCGCTGTTCTGGGCTGTCGTCGGGTTGCTGAAGTTCACCCGGTTGAGCGCGTTGAATGACTCGAACCGAAGCTGCGCGTTCATCCGTTCTTTCACGGCGAAGCTCTTCACCACGCCGAGGTCGAGGCTCGCGAGCCCTGGACCAAAGAACCTTCCGCGGCCAAGCGTGCCATAGGTGCCCACTGCGTTTGGCGCAAATGCGGCTCTCCGCAGCCACTCGGTGTACTGATCCTGATGCGAGCGCGAACCCGTGATATAGGGGTCGCCGACCAGATCCGCCCGTTGGCCTCCCGCGCCGGTTCGGGCGTTGTCCACACCGCTTGTGATGGTCAACGGCTGGCCCGAATAAGCGCTGAGGATCGCGTTGAGGTTCCATCCTCCGATCAACGTGCGAGCAAGCGGATTCGCAGGCTTGATGGGAAGTTCATACAAACCGCTGAAGTTGAACACATGCGTCTTGTGGAACTCCGCGAGGCCTTTGTCGAAAGCCTGATTGAAGGGATTGGTGCGATTGCTGCCGTTTTGTTTGTTGCCGGAAGCGTCGTCGATGGCCTTGGCGAACTGGTAGTTGGCGAGAATCGTCAGCCCCTTCTGAAAGCGCCGTTCGGCGGTCCACTGCAGCGAATGATAGGTGGAGTTGCCCACCGATTCCACGATCGGCGTGGCGCCCAGGCCTGGTTGCAATGGCCTGCGCTGATTGGTGGTGGCGGTGGTGACGCCAGGTGCGTACACTGCGGCATTGAGCTCGCGGCCAACGCCGAGGCGAGTGCCTTTGGAACCCGCATAGCTGACGCGCGAAACGAAACCCGCCCAAAGTTGGCGTTCAAAGGTCAGGTTCCAAGATTGGACGTAGGGATTGCGGAAGTCCGCGGCGTTGAGAAACTGCGACGAGAACTGCGGGAAAGACACCGTGCTCGGAGGATTGAGCGATCCGGGGAACGGGTTGACCGTGCCGGCGTACGGGTCGCTGAAGCTGTTGTTTATGTTGCCGAAAATGGTGACCGTGGTTCCAAACGGCGCCTGATCGGCGTGCGAGTTGGTCATGATCGAATTCGGGAAGTCGTAGAAGATTCCGTAGCCGCCCCGGATCACGGTCTTGCCGTCGCCGAAGGCGTCGTACGCAAACCCGAACCGCGGTGCGAAGTTATGCCAGACGGCTGGAATCGTCGAAAGCGGAATGCCCGAATCACCCGCGAAGATCACGCCTTTGGGTGCGTTGGGGTAGCGGGTGGATTGCTCGGCGGGACGCCATACGGCGATCTTGTTGTTCTCGTCGGTGAAGGGCAGAAAGGGCTCCCAGCGCACACCTACGTTCAGCGTGAGGCGGCGCGAGACCTTGATGGAATCCTGCGCGAACATGCCGAGGTGGAACACGTTCGTGTTCTTGTATTCGCCCTGGCCCTGCAGCAGGCTGTTGTACCGGCCAATCATGAAGTCGGCCAGCGAATCAGACGTGAACGGCGCGGAACCGTTGAAGCTCCACTGGCCGTTGGCCCGGAAGTTGTTGATGACGTCATTGCGGCCGCGGCTGTAGTCGCCGCCAAAGGTGAGTTCGTGCTTGCCGTGGGACCAGCGCAGGGTATCGACAATCTGCCATTCCTTGCGTGGAAAGCGGTTGGTGTCGGCGGTATCGATGCCGAAGTAGCCTGCGATATCGATCTGCCACTTGTAGATCGGATCGTTGTAGTATTTCGCGCCGAGGTCCACGAGGCTCTTGGTGGGTTGGGGCGGGATGAACGCGCCGTCCGTGTGCGTGAAACCGAACAGCACCTGATTCACCATCGTCGGCGAAAAGGTGTGGGTGTCAGTGACGGAAACCGACTCGTTGAACCATTCGCCGCCGCTATTGCGCTCGAGGACGTTCTTCTGATTGAGAAACGCCGGCGAACTCGCCCACGACTTGTAATAGCGGCCCGAAACGCGATTGGCGCTCGAAAACATATGATCACCGCGGGCGGTCACCTGGTGATCGTCAGTATTGTTCGGCGCCACCGTGAACACACGGTTGCCGCTGGTGGGGATCGGGATTGTGTTGTCGATGATGTACTTGCTGATCGGGTTGATCTGGCTGGCCGGGATCACGTTACCGGGATAGGGCGAATTGGCGACAGGATCGCGAATTACCTTGGGCAGCAGGCCCGAGAAATCGCCGCTGCGCTGCGCGGCGGTTGGCACGATCACGGCCGCGGAGACAGGGGTGCGCCGGATGAGGGTGCCTTGATAGGCGAAGAAAAAGAAGGTTTTGTCCTTGCCTTTGTAAAGGCCCGGGATGGACGCGGGTCCGCCGATGGTGCCGCCGAACTGATTGCGTTTCAAGCCGTCGCTGACTTTGGCGCCGTTGACGACCGGCGAGAAATAGTTGGCGGCGTTCAACGCGTTGTTGCGAACGTATTCGAACAGCGAACCGTGGATTTCATTGGTTCCGGACTTGGTGACGGCATTGACGATGCCGCCGGACTGCCGGCCGAACTCGGCGCTGAAGTTGTTCGTCTGTACGGAAAACTCCTGCAGGGCGTCCGGGTTGGGAAGCGGATTCGGAGCGTTCGAATAGATGTCGTTGTTCTGCGCGCCGTCGAGAATGTAGTTGGTGGTGTTGGACCGGCCACCGTTTACGGAAACGGGGTTCGTGCCAGGGTATGTGGTGCCCGAGGTGACATTGGCGCCGGGGTCGTTGGTGACGCCAACGATGAGGCGCATCAACTGCGCGGGGTTGCGGCCATTCAGCGGCAGCTCCTCAATGCGGCGCTGATCCACGACGGATTTCAACGTCGCCGAAACGGTGTCGAGCACGGCCGAGGATGCGGATACGGTCACGGTCTCGGTGGTGGCGCCGACGGTGAGTTTCATGTCGACCCGGATGGTTTCGTCCACCTGCAGGCGCACCGTGCGGATCTCGAACTTCTGAAAGCCGCCGATCTCGCCGACGATATCGTATACGCCGACTGGCACGGTGCGGAGAAAGTAGATTCCCTCGCCATCGGTGCGGGCCGTGAAAGTCGCGCTGGTTCCGGTGTTCCGCGCGGTGATGTTTACGTTCGGTACGATGCCGCCCGAAGAATCGTGGACGATGCCGGTGAATGTGCCAGTGGTATTTTGCGCGAGAACAGGAACAGCGATCAGCGCGGTCAATGAAATGCAACGAAGCATATGGTTCATAGAGAGGAACGTCCCCTTGGATAGCGGCCACTATATAACAAATCCGGGGGCGCCGTGTGATATGGTAGCCGCGTTGAGGACAATGTCACCCAAATGAAAAGACGGGAATTCATACAAGGTGCGGGCGCCGCGGCGGCGATGCTCGCACAGAGCGTTCACGGCGCTGCGGCGGGGCCGATTCGAACGGGCTTTCTGGGCACGAAACACAGCCACACGACTGGCAAGCTGAAGGCAGTACAGGACAACCCTGCGTATCAGGTGGCGGGCATCTGCGAGAACGCTGCCGCCGCGAAAACCAAGGCGCAAGCGGATTCGAAGTTTCAGGGTCTGCGCTGGATGAGCGAAGCGGAACTACTCGCCGACCGCAACATCGATCTGGTGGTGGTGGAATGCAACGTCTGGGAAGCGATTCCCTGGGGACGCAGGGTGATCGACGCCGGCAAGCATCTGCATCTCGAAAAGCCCGTGGGCAACGAGTGGGCGCCGTTCAAGAGCATGGTGGAAGAAGCCAGGCGCAAGAAACTGTACTTTCAGACCGGCTACGTCTGGCGCTGCCATGATGGCGTGAACGCCGCGCTCGAGGCTGCGCGCAAAGGTTGGCTGGGCGAGGTCTACATGGTGCGGGGCACAATGAATTCGGACCGCGACCACAGTGAACGCGAAAAGGAAGCGCGCTACAAAGGCGGCGGGTTGTTTGAGCTCGCCGGACACGTGATCGACCGGACCGTGGATTTGCTGGGCCGGCCGAAGAAGGTGCAAAGCTGGCTGCGGCACGACACCAGCGTGGCGGACAGCTTGAAGGACAACAACCTTACGGTGTTCGAGTTCGACAAGGCGCTCGCGGTGATCACGCAATCCGCAAAGATGTCCGGATCGGGCGATCACAGGTCGATTGAGTTCATCGGCACGGACGGGACATTCATCGTGAATCCCGAAGCTGGACCGCCGAGGATGCGCGTGAATATGCGCAAGGCGCAAGGCCCTTACAAGGCGGGCTGGCAGGAAATCACATTGCCTCCGCAACCCCGATTTGTCGGGGACTTCCAGGAACTCGCTCGCGCGATCCAAAGCGGCAGCGCGCTTCACCTTTCCTACGACCATGAACTACTGGTGCAAGAGACGCTGTTGCGCGCGTCGGGAGAAATCGCATGACGATGAGGATCACACGCCGCGCGGCGATGGCTTCTGTGTTGCCTCTGGCCGCGATTCGGGGCAGCGCCGCGAATTCGGCGATCCGCGTTGGCTTGATCGGCACGGGCAATCGCGGTCCGTACGTGGCCGGCATGATGGCGAAGCACACGCCCGCGAAGATTGTCGCGCTATGCGATCTGTTCGAAGATCGCGTCGAGAAGGCCAAAAAGACGATTGGCGTGGAGGACGCCAAGGTCTACAAGGACTTTCATGATCTGCTGAACGACCAGGACATCGATGCCGTGATTATTGCGACGCCGGTGTTTCTGCATGCGGAACATTTCGAAGCGGCGGTGAAGTCCGGCAAGCACATCTATATCGAAAAGCCCGCCGCGGCCGATGTGGCGAGTTGCAAGCGCATCATGCGCATGGCGGATTCGGCGGATCGCAAGGTGAACATCACGTTCGGGTTTCAACGGCGGCACGGGCAGGTTTATCAGAAGGCCAAGCAGTTGGTGGATAGTGGAGCGATCGGGCAGGTGCGGCTAGGCGTGGCGCGTTTCATCAAGAACGACAATCTGTCCGCCGCGCAGCAGACGCCGCCCAAGACGGAGATCGAGAAGGTCAAGGCGTGGGGCAGTTGGAAGGATTTGTCGGGCGACCTGATTGTCGAAAACAACGTCCATTCGGTGGACGTTTTGAACTGGTTTCTGGGTGGCCGGCCGGCTAGCGCGATCGGAGCGGGGGGCTCGACAATCTCGAAGCGCGGCGACATGCGCGACCACAATTTCGTTGCCTTCGAATATGCGAATGGCGTGCAGGGGCAGTTGTCCGGCACGACGCTTGCGCCGCCCGGATATCGCGACGTGATGGAACAGTTTTTCGGCGAGAAAGGCGTCGTGGAAACATCGGAAAACCACTGGCGGCATTTCGCCGGTCCCGGCAAGGAGACGTCGGAGAAATCGCCGCGCAACATCACCATCGACGCTGTGGCGGAGTTCGTCAGTCGCGTCTCGGAAGGGCGTCCGGCGAATACCGCGGTGCGCGGGGCGGAAAGCTCGCTCACCGCGATTCTCGGCCGCATGGCGATGGACCTGCGGCGCGAAGTCACGTGGGACGAGATGATGAAGCAGGGCTAGCGCCAACGCTGTTTGCTTA
>JACXTT010000872.1_pt1 | contig 51514 bp, 47 predicted proteins | sample 9270951 | NCBI WGS metagenome assembly JACXTT01 (sample SAMN15532306, study PRJNA645909) | rock metagenome | isolation source: weathered quartz diorite | place: Puerto Rico | collected 2017-06-21
CTTGTGGCCCAGCGTCTTGATGATGCGCCAGCCACCACCGGCCGTACCGGCCGCCATGGTGAGCGCGCACACCACCGCCACCCACGCCGGCACGTCGAACCCGCCGCCCGGGGAGCCGTGGATGCGCAGGAAGCCCAGCCAGTGCGGCAGGCCGTCGAACTGGCCGGCCGTGGTCGCGCCGGCCAGGGCGAGCGCGATGATGCCCATGCTCTTCTGCGCGTCGTTCATGCCGTGGGCCAGGCCCATGGCGCTGGCCGAGACGATCTGGGCCTTGCCGAAGAACGCGTTGACGAACGGCGTGCGCCCCAGGCGCCGCAGGAAACCGGTGCGGCTGGAGAACCAGCTGAGCAACGCATACAGCGCGCCCATCAGCACGAAGCCGATGACGAAACCCATCAGCGGCGAAGCCACCATGGGCACGATCACCTTGGGCACCACGCCCTTGCCGTCCCACCAGTGCGTGCCGCCCTGCGACCAGATCACCGCGGCGAAGTTGTTGCCGGCGGTGGCGATGGCCGCACCCACCAGCGCACCGACCAGCGCATGGCTGGAGCTGGACGGCAGGCCCCACCACCAGGTGAGGAGGTTCCACGCCGTCGCCGCCAGCAACGCGCAGATCAGCAGCTGCGGGCCGGCCTCGATCACGTGCGTGTCGATGATGCCGGCCGCGATGGTCTTGGCCACCGCCGTGCCCCACAGCGCGCCGATGAGGTTGGTGATGGCCGCCAGCATCACGGCCTGTCCGGGCGTGAGCACCTTGGTCGCCACCACGGTGGCGATGGAGTTGGCGGTGTCGTGGAAGCCGTTGATGTAGGTGAAGGCCAGCGCGATGAGCACGACGGCAATGGCGAGGCCGATGCTCATGCACGTACCCCGCGCACCACGACGAAGGCCCGGCTCGGCGCCGGGCGACAGGTATGGAAGGGCGTCATTGGGTCGGCCTCAGGAATTCTTCAGCACGATCGAATAGACGATGTTGCCGACGTCACGGCACTTGTCGATCGCCTTCTCGATCAGCTCGAACAGGTCCTTGGCCAGCATCGCGCGCATGGCGTCGTTGCCTTCCACGTAGAGGTTGCGGTACGGCGAGAGCAGCATGCGGTCGCCTTCCGACTCCAGCGTCTGCAGGCGGTCCTGCAGCTTCTTCACCGGGTCGATGCGCAGTCCGCGGCGCAGCTCGCCGATCATTTCCGAGACCACCGCGGTGGCGCGTTCCAGTACCAGCGCACGGGCCGCGAAGTCCACGTCGGACACGCGCCCGGCGATGATCTCGTAGCGCTCGGCAAACTTCTCGATGGTCTTGGGAATCTTGTACAGCGCCGAGTTCAGCGCCTCGATATCCTCGCGGTCGAGCGCGGTGACGAAGGTGTTCACCAGCTCCTCGCTGATCTGCCCCGCAAGTGCCTTCTCGCGCGCCCGCGCGGACGCAAAGGCGGCCATCACCGGGGCGTGGTCCTTGCCCGTCACCAGTTCGTGGAGGGCCTTGGCGCTCTCGCGCGCCGCCTCGGCGCTTTGCTCGAGCAGACCGTAGAACTTGTCGCCTTTGCCGAAAATCGTTTGCAATGAAAACATGCAGTTATTGCCTAGGGTGCGGGGGCTGAAATGACGGATATGTTACAGGACGGCCCTGCCGCACCGCATCACACCTGGTGGGGCAGGCTGCCGCGCGCCCGACCGCCCTCTGGCCTTACACTGCGTCTCATGTCCCCACGCGACCTCTTCCGCACCCCGCGGCCGCCATGCTGACCGAAATCGCGGCCGTCTTCCTCCTGTCGCTGTTCAACGGCTTCTTCGCCTTGTCGGAGATGGCCCTGGTCGCCTCGCGCAAGACGCGCCTGAAGCAGATGGCCCGTACCAGCCGTCGCGCCCGGGTGGCCCTGCGCAACGCCGAGGCGCCCGAACGCTTCCTGTCCACCGTGCAGGTGGGCATGACCCTGGTGATCCTGGTCACCGGTGCCATGGCCGGCGACGCCCTGGGTGACCACATCGCCCAGGCCATCCACGGCGGGCGGGCGGCCTGGCTGGAACCCTACGCCAAGGTCGTCGGACTGGTGCTGGGATTCGTGCTGATCTCCTTCATCCAGATCGTGATCGGCGAATTGGTGCCCAAGCGCGTGGCGCTGTCCTCGCCCGAGCAGATCTCCGGCTACGTGGCGATGCCGATGCTGGTGCTGTCGCGCCTCACCGCACCGTTCGTGTGGCTGCTCAATTTCTGCAGCGGCCTGATCCTGCGCCTGCTCAACGTGAAGCAGCGCGGCAGCGACGTGGCGACGGAAGAGGAAATCCGCCTGCTGGTGGCCGAAAGCGCCGAGCACGGCATCCTCGACCGCGACGAGCACAACATGGTCAACCGCGTGCTGCGCCTGGGCGACCGCACGGTGGAAAGCGTGATGACCCCGCGCACGCGCATCGTGTGGCTGGACCAGGGCGCCAGCTACCAGGAAAACGCGGCGATCCTGCGCGATACGCCCTACTCGCGCTACCCGGTCTACCGCGGCGACGAGAGCGACATCGCCGGCGTGGTCGAGGTGAAGCGCCTGCTGCGCGGCTACGAGCAGGGCAAGCCCGACCTGTTCGGCCAGCTGGTGAAGCCCTTGTTCGTGCCGGGCACGGCGCGCGCGCTGGACCTGCTGGAGGAATTCCGCGACGCCGAGACCCAGCTGGCCCTGGTGGTTGACGAATACGGTGACATCGTGGGCCTGGTCACGCTCAACGACCTGCTGGCGGCCATCGTCGGCGCCACCCAGCTGGGCGGCAGCGGACCGGAAGAAAGCCCGCTGGTCACCCAGCGCGGCGACGGCAGCTGGCTGATCGACGGCTCGCTGTCCATCGACGACCTGCGCGAGCTGCTGCAGGTGGACGCGCTGCCCGGCGAGGACGAGCACGAATACCGTACGGCCGCCGGCATGGTGATGGCGGCGCTCGGCCACATCCCGCAGACCGGCGAAGTGTTCGAATGGCGGGGTTTCCGCGTCGAGGTGGTGGACCTCGACGGCGCACGCATCGACAAGCTGCTGGTGATGCGCATCCCGCACATCGACGTCGAGGAAGACGGGTTCTAGCCGCTCACGTTCCAGGTGGGAGCGCACCCTGTGCGCGACGGTCTGTCATGGGGTGGCTGATGGAAGATCTGCGCGACTCCCCCACCGGAGGCGAAGCGTGGTGTCGCGGTCGCGCACAAGGTGCGCTCCCACCGGTTTGGGTCCGACGCGACGCCTCAGTCCTTCTTGAGCTTCTCGTTCGCGATCGCCGCCATGCGCTGCGCGTCCGCGAAGATGCCGTGCAACACGCGCAGCTCGCGCTCGTCCGGCTGGGCGCGCTGGAACAGCTTGCGCAGGCGCAACATGATCGTGGTCGGCGCGCGGCCCTTGTGGAAGTCGATGTCGTCCAGCATCTGCGACAGGTGCTCGAAGAAGCGCTCCATCCGCGCCGCGTCGGCGGGCGGCTCGGCATCGGCACGGACGGGCGCGGTGACCTCGCCCAGCGAGGCCATGCGCAGCTCGTAGGCCATGACCTGCACGGCCTGCGACAGGTTCAGCGAGCTGAAGTCGTCCACGCTGGGGATGCGCACCATCGCGTGGCAGCGCGCCAGCTCCTCGTTCTCCAGTCCGGTGCGCTCGTTGCCGAATACCAGGGCCACCTGCTCGCCGCGGGTGGCGGCGGCCAGCGCGCGGGCGGCCGCCTCCCGCGGGGTGATTTCCTCCAGGTCCACGCCACGGCGGCGGGCCGACAGGCCCAGCGCCAGGCTGGTGCCGGCCAGGGCGTCCACCAACCCCTCGCTGACCGTGGCCTGCTCCAGCACGTCGTCGGCGCCGGCGGCCAGGGCCGAGGCCTCGCGGTCCGGGAACCGGTGCGGGGCGACCAGCGCCATGCGGCCGAAACCCATGGTGCGGATGGCCCGGGCGGCGCTGCCGATGTTGCCGGGGTGCGAGGTGCGCACCAGCACATAACGGATGCGGGCGGCGATGTCGGATGGGGTGGTCATGCCGGGTCTGGCTCGTGCGGTGGCCGCAAAGCTTGGAAAGTGTGGGCCTCCGTGTCAAACCGTTCATCTTCCCCACCTGAACAGAAGCGGCTCCTCTGCTAGACTTTGCCGCCGAAACCCCGTTCTTTTGAAAGCCGAAGCCATGCCAAGACCCGCCGTCAACGTCGCGGTGCGCGCCGCGCGCTCCGCAGGAAACATCATCCTGCGCTACATGAATCGCATCGACGGACTCAACGTCGTCGAGAAGCAACGCATGGACTTCGCCTCGGAGGTCGACCGCCTGGCCGAAGCCGAGATCGTCAAGGAACTCAAGCGCGCCTACCCGACCCACGCCTTCCTCGCCGAGGAAAGCGGCGCCACCGGCAAGGGTCCGCTGGTGTGGGTGATCGACCCGCTCGATGGCACGCACAACTACCTGCGCGGCATCCCGCACTTCTGCGTGTCCATCGCCCTGCTCGACAAGGGCGAGCCGGTCTACGCGGTGGTGTTCGACCCGCTGCGCGACGAGCTGTTCACCGCCAGCAAGGGCGATGGCGCCTACCTCAACGACCGCCGCATCCGCGTCGGCAAGCGCGATAACCTGGGCGGCGCGATGATCGCCACCGGCTTCCCCTATCGCCAGCGCTCGCACCTCGACGCCCAGCTGGACATGACCCGTGCCCTGCTCGGCCAGGCCGAGGACATCCGCCGCTCGGGCTCCGCCGCGCTGGACCTGGCCTACACCGCCGCCGGCCGTTACGACGGTTACTTCGAGATCGGCCTCAAGCCCTGGGACATGGCCGCCGGCGTGCTGCTGGTGCGCGAGGCGGGCGGTCGCTACTGCGACTTCGCCGGCCGTGACGGCATCCCCGAGAGCGGCAACATCGTCGCCGGCAACCTCAACGTGGCGCAGGCGATGGTGGACGCCATCGGCGCGAACGCCACGCCCAGGCTGCTGATGGCCTGATGAAGACGAAAAAGGCGCCGCGAGGCGCCTTTTTTTCGGCATCCGTTTTTTGTGGGAGCGCACCCTGTGCGCGACCCGACAACGGAGCGGAACCGACATGGCGCCGCGGTCGCGCACAGGGTGCGCTCCCACAGGGCGTTACCTCTACGCGCCCGGCTCCGCCTCTTTGAGGAACCCCCGCAGGAACGGCACGGTGATCTTCCGGCGCGCCGCCAGCGACGCCTGGTCGAGACGATCGAGCAGGTCCAGCAAGGCGCCCAAATCCCGCGCATAGCGGTTGAACAGCCAGTCGAGCACGGTGTCGTCCAGCTCGATGCCCCGCGATGACGCCTGCTGGCGCAGGACGGCGCGGCGCTCGGCATCGTCCAGCGGCTTCAACAGGGCCTGCTGGCAGGCGCCCAGGCGCGAGCGCAGGTCCGGCAGGCCCAGGCCCAGCTGTGCCGGCAGGGTCTCGGCGGCGAACAGCAGCGTGGCGCCCTCCGCCTTGGCCCGGTTGTAGACATCGAACAGGGCGTGCTCGGCCTCGCGGTCGCCGGCGATGGCGCCGAGGTCGTCCAGCGCGAGGAACTCGCTGCCGGCCACGCCGCGGATCGCGGCGGCCTTGTCGGCCAGGCTTGCCAGCGGCAGGTATTGCACGGTGTGCCCGCCGGCGAAGGCGGCCTGGCAGGCCGCCATCAGGAGATGGCTCTTGCCGCTGCCGGCGGAGCCCGCCAGGTACAGCCAAGGCGTGCCGGGCTCGTGGGCAAGCAGCTGCACGGCGGCGAGCGTGGCGGCGTTGTCCCCGGGATGGAAATGTTCGAAGCGCTGGCGGCGGGGCCAGCGCAGGGCAAGCGGCAACTGCGGGATCATGCGGGGGGTGCTGCGTCCTTCGTGTCGTCGTGACGGGTCACGACCGTATCGGTTTCCACCGTGCCTTGCGGCGTCTCGACGACGACATCCACCTCGGCGAGCACGGGGTCGCCCCTGCCCGCCTCCGTGTACAGGTCGCTCTGCCGGTAGCGCTCGCTAAGGTAGCGCAACACGACCAGGATTACCGAGGCGGCGGGCAGCGCCAGCAGGACGCCGAGGAATCCGAACAGGTAGCCGCCGGCCAGCACGGCGAAGATCACCGCGACCGGATGCAGGCCGATCTTCTCGCCCACCAGGCGCGGCACCAGCACGTAGCCTTCCAGCAACTGGCCCGCGGTGAAGATGCCCACCACGATCAGCACATGGCTCCAGTCGCCGTATTGCACCAGGGCGGCGATCAGGGCGGAGCCGAAGCCGACGATGAAGCCCAGGTAGGGCACGAAGCTGAGCAGGCCGGCCACCATGCCGATCAGCGGGCCGACCGAGAGGCCCATGATGGTCAGCGCCGCGCCGTAGAAGATGCCCAGCGCCAGCATCACCAGCAGCTGGCCGCGCACGAAGGCGCCCAGCACGCTGTCCGCCTCGCGCGCCAGGTGGGCGACGGTCGGCTCGATCGAGCGCGGCAGCATGCGGTCGATCCAGGCCACCAGCCGGTCCCAGTCGCGCAGCAGGTAGAACGCCACCACCGGGATCAGCACCAGGTTGGTCAGCCAGGCGATCACGCCGAGGCTGGAGCGGGAAATCTTGCCGATCACGGTGGAGGCGGCATCGCCAATCGAACCGATGTGCTCCTTGACCTGCTCCACCAGGCGATCGGTGTCGAACGCACTGGGGTCCAGGTGCAGCCTTCCCTGCAGCCAGGGCAGCGCGGTGCTGCGCGCCCAGTCCACGTAGTGCGGCAGGTTCTGCACCAGGTTGTCGACCTGGCGGGAGATCAGGGGAATCAGCAGCAGCAGCGCGCCGACCGCCAGCAACAGCAGGACGATGAACACGATGCTCACCGCCAGCGTGCGCCCCAGGCCCAGCCGCTCCAGGCGGTCGGCCAGCGGGTCGCCCAGGTAGGCCAGCATCGCGGCGAAGGCGAACGGCATCAGCACCGGCGCCAGCAGCCAGAGCACGTAGATGATGACCGCGGCGATCGCGAGCATTTGCCAGCGGCGGGAGGTGTCATGCGTCATGGCATGGCTCATGGGGCGGAACGGGTCAGTGTGACCCAGGCGTCCAGGCATCGCCAGCGCACCGGCGATCCCTGCCGTTCAGGCCGGGCGGGGCCCGGCGCGATCAGTGGACCCAGCGCAGGCTGATATCCGCATCGCTGTGCGATTCCCCGCGCAGCAGGCGCCCGCTGGCCGCGAGGTTGGCCGCCAGCACGTCCAGCGGCAGGCTGGCCTTCACCGAGAACAGCATGCCGTCGCCCTGCGCGCTGAGGGTGGTGACCTGGCGCACCGAGGGATCGGCGCGCAGCAGGGCCAGCAGGTTGGCGTAATCGATCGCGGAATTGACCTGCGACACCCACAGCTTGCCGTCCACCGTGGACGAACCGATCACGTTCAGCTGCTTGCCCAGGCGGTCGGCCAGGCCGTTGCCGGCGTCGGTAAGCACGGCGGCCGTATTGGCGCCCGTGTTGTTCCAGCGCTGCTGCGGGCCGCCGGACACCAGCACCCAGTCGGCGTTGTTGCCGTGCAGCTGGCCCAGCAGGATCAGGCCGGTCTTGTACTGGCGGGCCAGCGCGGCCACCTGGTCGGGCTCGGCGGTGGTGAGGTTCGGGGTGTCGCCGGTCTTGGCGGGGTCGGCCAGCAGGGTGCTGTAACCGCGCGCCGCGACGGACTGGGTCAGCGCCGCCAGCGCGTCGCGGGTCAGCACGCTGCCGTCCTCGTCGCGCACCACCAGCAGCACCGGCGGCCTGGGTCCGCCGCCCGCCACGCCCAGCTGGGCGATGGTGCGCTGGACCGCGGCCTCGTCGAAGGTCACCTGCAGGCTCATGCCCGTGGGCGCGCGCTGGTACTGGTACTGCTTGACGATGCCGCTGGCACCCTTGAGCGCGTCGGGATAGCCCGACTTGGTGCTCAGGTCCTGGCCACCGGCGGTACGCGCCAGCACCTGGGCCAGGGCGTCGCTGAAGGCGTTGTTGCGGGCGGCGTCGCTGGTGTCGGCCACCGACACCACGACCGTGTAGGGCGAAACCTGCCCCTGGGCATGCACGGACAGCAGCGGGGCAAGGCCCAGCACGAGACAGACGAGCAGCAGGCGGGACAGGCGCATGGGGAGGCGATATCCGGAAAGGAAACGTCGGAAGTCTGCCCAATCCGGCCCCCAGCGTCCATCGAAGCGGTCCCGGTTCCCGGCACGCTTTTCGGCTCCCGCTCAGGCAGGGCGATGCCTACGCTGCTACACTTTGGCGTTTCTCCACGCCGGGTTTCCCTCATGTCCGACGCCCTCACCTACCGCGCCGCTGGCGTCGACATCGACGCGGGCAATGCCGTGGTCGAACGCATCAAGCCGCTGGTCAAGCGCACCTCCCGTCCCGAAGTGATGGGTGGCCTGGGCGGCTTCGGCGGCCTGTTCGACCTGTCCGGCAAGTACAAGGAGCCGGTGCTGGTCTCCGGCACCGACGGCGTGGGCACCAAGCTCAAGCTGGCCCAGCAGCTGGGCCGCCACGACACCATCGGCATCGACCTGGTCGGCATGTGCGTCAACGACGTGCTGGTGCAGGGCGCCGAGCCGCTGTTCTTCCTGGACTACTTCGCCACTGGCAAGCTGGACGTGGACACCACCGTGGCCGTGGTCGGCGGCATCGCCAAGGGCTGCGAACTGGCCGGTTGCGCGCTGATCGGCGGCGAGACGGCCGAAATGCCGGACATGTATCCGCCGGGCGAATACGACCTGGGCGGCTTCACGGTGGGCGCGGTGGAGAAGTCGCAGCTGCTTTCCGGCGAGGCCATCGTGGCCGGCGACGTGATCCTGGGCGTGGCCTCCTCCGGTCCGCACTCCAACGGCTACTCGCTGATCCGCAAGATCCTCGAGCGCGCCGGCAACCCGCTGGACCTCGAGGTCGGCGGCGTGAAGCTGGCCGACGCGCTGATGGCACCGACCACCATCTACGTGAAGCCGATGCTGGAACTGATGAAGAGCCAGCCGGTGCACGGCATGGCGCACATCACCGGTGGCGGCCTCAAGGAAAACATCATCCGCGTAGTCCCGGACGCGCTGGGCATCCAGCTCGACGCCGCGGCCATCGTGCTGCCGCCCGTGTTCGAATGGCTGATGCGCGAAGGCAACGTGGCGCGCGAGGAAATGTGGCGCACCTTCAACTGCGGCGTGGGCTTCACGGTGATCCTGCCGCGCGATGCCGTCGACGCTGCTTCCGCCCTGCTCGCCAGGCACGGCCTGGCCAGCTCGGTGATCGGCGAGATCGTGCCCGCCCAGGGCGACGAGCGCGTCCACATCGGCTGAGCCCGTGACAACCCAGCGCCTTCGCGTCGCCGTGCTCGCCTCCGGGCGCGGCAGCAACCTGCAGGCCCTGATCGTCGCTCGCGACGCGGGGCAGCTGCCGGTCGACCTCGTGCTGGTCGGCAGCGACAAGGCCGACGCCGGCGCGCTGCAACTGGCGAAGGACGCGGGCATTCCCACCTTCACGCTGAACCCGAAGGCCTTCGCCAGCCGCCGCGATTTCGACTTCGAGCTGTTCCGCCAGCTCGATGCCAGCGGCGCCGACGTGCTGGTGCTGGCCGGCTTCATGCGCATCATCGACGGCGAGGCGCTGAAGCCCTGGGTCGGCCGCATGATCAACATCCATCCCTCCCTGCTGCCCAAGTACCGCGGCCTGCATACGCACCGGCGCGCCCTGGAAGCGGGTGACACGGAACACGGCGCCAGCGTGCACTACGTGACCGCCGAGCTGGATGGCGGCCCGGTGATCGCCCAGGCCACCATCGACGTCCGTCCCGGCGACGACGAGCTCCAGCTCGCCCAGCGCCTGCTTCGCTTCGAGCACCAGCTGCTGCCTGCCGTACTGCACCTGATCGCCGAAGGCCGCCTGTCGCTGTTGCCACCCGATCGGGTGGCCCTGGACGGGCAGGCCCAGGACGCCCCGCTGCAACTGCGCAACGGCCGTCTGGTTGACTGAGCGCCCGGCGCCTCTCTACAAGTCGTTCAGGCTGGACACGTAGACTGCGGTTCCCATGACCCAGTCCCCCACTCTCCGCACGTTCGCCGCCGGCCTGGTGCTGGCGCTCTCCGCCTCGGCCGCGTCTGCCGCGACTGCGCCGGCGCCATTCACCGCGACCTACCAGGTATCGCAGGGCGGCCAGGCCATCGGCCAGGCCGTGGTCACGCTCAAGCCTGCCGGCGATGGCCAGTGGGAATACAGCAACCAGACCAAGGGCACCTCGGGCCTCGCCGCCGCGCTGGGCGCGAACTCCAACGAAACCACGCGCTTCCGCTGGAACAACAACGCGCCTGAAACGGTGAGCTACGACTACCGCATGGACGCCGCGATCAAGAGCAAGCAGCGCCATACCGAGGTGAACTGGAATACCCACCAGGTCACCGTCGACGAGGGCAAGGGCCCGATGAACTACGCGAGCGTGCCGGGCATGGTGGACCGCAATACTGCGCCCTACGCCATCGGCCTGGCGCTGCGCGCGGGCAAGCAGGACGTGTCGCTGCCGGTCGCGGTGAAGCGCAACGTCGAGACGCAGACCTTCAAGGTGGCCGGCAAGGACACGGTGAAGGTGCCTGCCGGCAGCTTCCAGGCCGAGCGCGTGGAACGCAGCGACGACAACAAGACCTTCAGTGCGTGGTACGCACCGCAGAAGTACCCGGTGCCGGTGAAGCTGGCGCAGAGCGACGGCGGCAACCTGACGCTGGAGCTGGTGAGTTACAAGGGCGGCAATTGAGCGCGAAGGCTCTCTGTGGGAGCGCACCCTGTGCGCGACTGCGAGGCATGGGTCTACCGCTATGTAGGCTCGTCGCGCACAGGGTGCGCTCGCACAAGAGAAACTGAATCTGCACAAAGAAAAAGGCCGCTGACGCGGCCTTTTTCTTGCAACACGATCGCTGAAATCAGGACGGCAGGCGGCGGATCTTCGCGCCCAGCGTGCCCAGCTTTTCCTCGATGTTCTCGTAGCCACGATCGATGTGGTACACGCGGTCCACCGTGGTGTCACCCTGCGCCACCAGGCCGGCCAGCACCAGGCAGGCGGACGCGCGCAGGTCGGTCGCCATGATCGGCGCGCCGCTCATCTTCTCCACGCCCTTGATGATGGCGGTGTTGCCCTCGAGGCGGATGTCCGCACCCAGGCGCTGCAGTTCCAGCGCGTGCATGAAGCGGTTCTCGAACACCGTCTCGGTGATCACGCCCACGCCCTCGGCCACGCAGTTGAGCGCGGTGAACTGCGCCTGCATGTCGGTCGGGAACGCCGGGTACGGCGCCGTGGTGATGTTCACCGCCTTCGGGCGACGGCCGCGCATGTCCAGCTCGATCCAGTCGGCGCCGGTGGAGATGTGCGCACCGGCCTCTTCCAGCTTGGCCAGCACGGCGTCCAGCGTGTCGGCGCGCGCGTTGCGGGCACGCACCTTGCCGCCGGTCATCGCGGCACCGACCAGGAAGGTGCCGGTCTCGATGCGGTCGGGCAGCACTTCGTACTCGGCGCCATGCAGGCGCTCGACGCCGTGGATGGTCAGCGTCGAGGTGCCGGCACCTTCGATCTGGGCGCCCATGGCGATCAGGCAATGCGCCAGGTCGACCACTTCCGGTTCCTGCGCCGCGTTCTCGATCACGGTGGTGCCCTGGGCCAGGGCGGCGGCCATCATGATGTTCTCGGTACCGGTGACGGTGACCATGTCCATCGAGATGCGGGCGCCCTTGAGGCGCTTGGCCTTGGCCTTGATGTAGCCGTTCTCCACGACCACGTCGGCGCCCAGCGCCTGCAGGCCGCGGATGTGCTGGTCGACCGGGCGCGAACCGATCGCGCAACCGCCCGGCAGCGACACTTCCGCCTCGCCGAAGCGCGCCACCAGCGGGCCCAGCACCAGGATCGACGCACGCATGGTGCGCACCAGGTCGTAGGGCGCGAAGTAGCGCTCGGTGGAACGCGGGTCGATATGCATCTTCATGCGGTCGTCCAGCACCAGCTGCGTGCCCATCTGGCCCAGCAGCTCGATGAAGGTGGTGACGTCGTGCAGATGCGGAACGTTGCTGATCGCCACCGGCTCATCGGCCAGCAGGCAGGAAGCGAGGATCGGCAACACGGCGTTCTTGGCGCCGGAAATGCCCACTTCGCCGTGTAGCGGCTCACCGCCGCTGATCAGGATCTTGGCCATCGTAGTCCTTGCGAATGCAGTACTTCGGAGTCGCGGCGCTGCGCTCAACGGCGCGCCACGGCCTCCTGGGGGGTCAGGGTTTTCAGGGCCAGCGCATGGATCGCACCGCCCATGAGATCGCCCAGCGTGGCGTAAACCAGGCGGTGGCGCGCCAGCGGAAGCTTGCCGGCGAACTGTTCCGCCACCACTTCAGCCTCGAAATGCACGCCGTCGTCGCCGTTCACGGCGACCTGCGCACCCGGCAGGCCTTGTTCGATCATTGCCTGGATGGTGGCAGCGTCCATGGGTTTTTCCACTTGCAGGAGTTGGGTCGACGCCGGGTTTGGAGAGGATCCAAGCCCAATGGCACCGACTATGACGTTAAAATGCGAATATGCCATGTTAATGGAAAACCTCTGTCGCAGAAACGACACGTGTAGCCGGCGCCCCCCGAACCCCGGCCCCAGCAACCATCCAACCCCATGATTCAACGGAATATCCGCCCCTGACCGGATCGTTCAGGGTGATGACAAGATTCCGGCACGGACCCCGAGGACGCATGAACGCCCACGTCGCCACCACCAGCCCGAACGCGATCAACGCCGACACCATCGTGCGCAGCGCGCGCACCGTGATCGCCACCGAGGCGGCCGCCATCCGCGCCCTGGAGCCACGCATCGGCCCCGAATTCGTCGAAGCCTGCCGCCTCATCCTGGGCTGCGCCGGACGCGTGGTCGTCACCGGCATGGGCAAGTCCGGCCATGTGGCGCGCAAGATCGCCGCGACGCTGGCCTCCACCGGCACCCCGGCCTTCTTCGTCCATCCGGGCGAAGCCAGCCACGGCGACCTGGGCATGATCCTGCCGCAGGACGTGGTGCTGGCGCTGTCCAACTCCGGCGAGACCGACGAAGTGCTGTTCATCCTGCCGGTGATCAAGCGCCAGGGCATCCCGCTGATCGCGATCACCGGCAACGCGCACTCCTCGCTGGCCGACCAGGCCGACGTGCACCTGGACGCCAGCATCGCCGCCGAGGCCTGCCCGCTGGGCCTGGCCCCCACCGCCAGCACGACCGCGGCCCTGGTGATGGGTGACGCCCTGGCGATCGCCCTGCTGGAGGCCCGTGGCTTCACCTCCGAAGACTTCGCGCGCTCGCACCCGGCCGGCAGCCTGGGGCGTCGCCTGCTGCTGCACATCAGCGACGTGATGCATACCGGCGAGGGCATCCCCGCGGTGCCGCCGAACGCGACGCTCACCCAGGCGCTGATGGAAATGACCCGCAAGCACCTGGGCATGACCGCGGTGATCGATTCGAACCGGCGCCTGCTCGGCGTGTTCACCGATGGCGACCTTCGTCGCGCGCTGGACGACGACGGCGTGGACCTGCGCGGCGCCACCGTGGCCGAGCTGATGACCCGTGGCCCCAAGACCATCGGCGCCGACAAGCTGGCGATCGAGGCGGCCCAGCTGATGGAGAAGCACCAGATCCATGCCCTGCTGGTGGTCAACGAGGACCAGCAGGTGGTCGGCGCCCTGAACATTCACGATCTGCTCCGCGCACGCGTGGTCTGATCGAAAGGTTCAGGGACCACCATCGCCCCCGCATCGCGTCCACCGTCCGCCCCGACCGGCGTTTGACGGTATCGCCCTCCCGCCCTATTGCCGACCGTGCCCATGTATCTGGCTGACATTCCCGCTGATGTACTCGCCCGTGCCGCCAAGGTCCGCCTTGCCGTGTTCGACGTGGACGGCACGCTCACCGACGGCCGCCTCTGGTACGCCGAGGACGGCCACGAAACCAAGGTGTTCCATGTGCACGACGGGCTGGGCCTGAAGCGGCTGATGGCCAACGGCGTGCAGGTGGCCATCATCTCCGCCCGCATCAGCCACCCGGTCGCGCTGCGCGCCGAGGAGCTGGACATCGCCCACGTCTACCAGGGCCAGGGCGACAAGCGCATCTGCCTCAACCAGTTGCTCGAGGCGCTGGCCCTGGCGCCGGACGAAGTGGCCTTCATCGGCGACGACCTGCCCGACCTGCCGCCGATGCGGACGGTCGGCCTGGCCGTGGCCGTCGCCAACGCCCACCCCTGGGTGGCCGAGCAGGCGCACTGGCGCACCCGCCTGGGCGGTGGCCAGGGCGCGGCGCGCGAGGTGGCCGACATGATCCTGCTGGCCCAGGGCAAGGACGTCGCCGAACGGGAGCGCTGGCAGTGAGCCTGCGTACCTACCTGCGCGACCGCGGACTCGTGGTCGCGATCGTGCTGGTCGCCGCCGCCACGGGCGCCACCCAGATGCTGTACTGGTGGCTGGCGCCGGCCCCGAAGGTCAGCGACTTCGTGGGTCCGCCGCGCTCGGGCTACACGCTCACCAACTTCCGGCTGTGGTCCTACGACGTGGACGGCCAGCCCAGCTTCAACTTGGTCGCCCCGCACCTGGAGCGCCGCGAGAACGACGAATCGCTGTACATCAACACGCCCAAGTTCGAGCTGCCCTCCAACCAGGACAGCGTGCCGCCCTGGCTGGGCGATTCGCTGTACGCCTGGGTGGACAAGAGCGGCACCCTGCTGAAGCTGCAGGGCCCGGTGTACATGCACCGGCTCGCCTTCCAGGACACCCCGGCCGCCGAGATCCATACCTCCGACATCACCGCCTGGCCCAAGGAGAACCGCATGGAGACGGCCGCCGCGGCACACATGGTGCAGGGCGACAGTACAATGAGCGGAGTTGGCATGCGCGCCAACCTCAACACCAATCACATGGAGCTGCTCGATGAAAGCCACGGCTCGTTCCCGCCGCGCAAGAAGAAGTCGTCCTAAGCTTTCCCTGGGCCTGCTCTGCCTTGGTGTTTTCCTCCTGCAGCCGGCCTTCGCCAAGCAGGACGACCGCAACCAGCCGATGAACTTCCAGGCGAAGACCACCGACGCGTACAACGCGCCGAACACGATCAGCACGCTCAAGGGCAACGTGATCCTCACCCAGGGCACGCTGAAGGTGACCGGTGACGTGGCCAAGGTCCACCTGGACGGCGACTCGCAGATTGCCCGCGTGGTCGTCACCGGCAACCCGGCGCACATCCAGCAGCTGGATGAGAGCAACAACCTGATGAAGGGCGACGCGGCGACGCTGGACTACGACAACATCAACGGCATCGCCGTGCTCATCGGCAATGCCTCGGTGACCCAGCAGGGCCGCGGCGAGTTCCACGGCGACAAGCTCACCTACAACACCAACACCGCCCTGATCACCGGCGAGTCCGGTGGCGAAGGCGTGGTGCACGGCACCTTCCTGCCCAAGCAGAAGCCGGTCGCGCCGCAGCCTGCCCCGAAGCCGGCCGAGGGCCACTGATCGATGTTGTCCGCCGAAGGTCTGCAGAAAAGTTTCAAGGCGCGCCAGGTGGTGCGTGACTTTGCGTTCTCCATCCGCGAGGGCGAAGTGGTGGGCCTGCTCGGCCCCAACGGCGCGGGCAAGACCACCTGCTTCTACATGGTGGTCGGCCTGATCGAGGCGGACGCCGGCGTGATCAAGCTGGACAAGCAGGACATCACCGGCCTGCCCATGCACCAGCGCGCCAAGCTGGGCATCGGCTACCTGCCGCAGGAAGCCTCGGTGTTCCGCCGCCTCAGCGTGGCCGACAACATCATGGCCGTGCTGGAGCTGCGCGAAGGCTGGGACGAGAAGCGCCGCGCCAACGAGCTGGAAAGCCTGCTGGACGAACTGAAGATCGCCCATATCGCCGACCAGAAGGGCATCAGCCTTTCCGGTGGCGAGCGCCGCCGCGTGGAAATCGCCCGCGCGCTGGCCGCCCACCCGCGCTACATGCTGCTGGACGAACCGTTCGCCGGCGTCGATCCCATTTCGGTGGGCGAGATCCAGCGCATCGTGCGCCACCTCAAGGAGCGCGGCATCGGGGTGCTGATCACCGACCACAACGTGCGCGAGACGCTGGGCATCTGCGACCGCGCCTACATCCTCAACGACGGCGAAGTGCTGTCGCGCGGCACGCCGGCGCATATCCTGGCCGACGAGAAGGTCCGCGAGGTGTACCTGGGTCGCGAATTCCGCCTGTAACACTCCGGCTACAGCGATAAACCAGAGGTAGTACGCGATTCGGCCTTTGACCTATGGCCGACCCTACGACCACGCGTTACGATGCTTTCGAGTTCATCCCGACCGCCAGGCATGAAACCCGGACTGCAGTTTCGCCTCAATCAGCAGCTCACGCTGACCCCACAGCTGCAGCAGGCTATCCGCCTCCTGCAGCTGTCCCAGCTGGAACTGGAAGCGGAGCTGCGTCAGATTGCCGAAAGCAACCCCTTGCTGGAGTTCTCCGACGACAACCCGGAGAACGCGGAGGGCGACGAGCAGGAAGTCGTCGAGGCCCTGCCCGCCGGCACCTCGAGCACCAGCAGCAGCGACACCGTCGACGACGCCGAAGCCCCCGAGTGGAGCGACGGCGACGGTGGCGGCGAGGATCCGATCGACTTCTCCGGCGGCAGCACCTCCTCGCGCAACGGATCGGGTGGCGACGAGGACGGTTTCGAGCCCCAGAGCGCCGCGCCGGAAACGCTGCAGGAACACCTGCTGTGGCAGCTCAACCTCACCCACATGAGCCCGCGCGACCGTGCGATCGCGGAAGTGCTCATCGACGCGCTGAACCCGGACGGTTATCTCACCGAGGGCATGGAGTCGCTGATCGCGGCACTGCCCACGGACATCAAGGCGAGCGCCGCCGAGATGGAGCACGTGCGCCGCCTGCTGCAGCGCTTCGACCCCACCGGGGTGGGCAGCCTGGACCTGCGCGACTGCCTGCGCGTACAGCTGGAACAGTTCGACCCGGACACGCCCCACCGCGACCTGGCCATCCGCATCGTCGACAGCGAGCTGGAGCTGCTGGCGCGCAACGACATCGCGCGCCTGGCCCGCAAGCTGCGCGCGAGCGAGGACGACACCGCGGCGGCCGCCGTGCTGATCCGCAGCCTGGATCCCCGCCCCGGCGCGGCGCTCGACGTCACGCCGGTGGAGTACGTGGCCCCGGACGTATACGCCCGCAAGGACGGCGGCCGCTGGCGCGTCAGCCTCAACCCGGACTGCCAGCCGCGGCTGGGCCTCAACCAGCACTACTGCGGCCTGATCGCCCAGGCCCGCGGCACCGACGCGAGCTGGATGCGCGGCCAGCTGCAGGAGGCGCGCTGGCTGATCAAGAGCCTGGAATCGCGTGCCGAGACCCTGCTCAAGGTGGCCGAGGCCATCGTGCGGCGCCAGAGCGCCTTCCTGGATTACGGCCCCGAGGCCATGCATCCGTTGGTGCTGCGTGAAGTCGCCGAGGAAGTCGGCATGCACGAGTCGACCATTTCACGTGTAACCACCCGCAAGTACATCCATACGCCGCGCGGCACCTTCGAACTCAAGCACTTCTTCTCCAGCGGCGTGTCCACCGAAGACGGTGGCAGCGCGTCGGCCACCGCCATCCAGGCCATGCTGCGCAAGCTGGTCGATGCCGAGGACCCGCGCAAGCCGTTGTCCGACCAGGCGATCGCGGAGGAGCTGCACCGCAAGGGCATTCAGGTTGCCCGACGCACCGTGGCCAAGTACCGCGAGGCCATGCGCATCCCCAGTTCCAGCGAGCGACAGCGCGCTGGCTGAACACGCCGACCCGGTCCGTGGCAAAGCGCCTCAGGAACTTGGAGGCAAAAAAGACGTCTCCATATTTCACGGTGACTCGATGCGAACCGAAAGCTGTCATGTCTGCGTCGTGAAGGTCTTCCTAACGCGAAGCTGGCGACAAAGGCGCATAGTGAACATCCCGACTTGGTGAGGAGGCCGGAAGACGCATCGAAAACACCCCCCCGGGCTTTTTGAAGGTGTGTCGGCCACGACATAGGCGACCGGCGCATCGATTCCAGCCGCTCCGGCGGCATGTACCAGAGGAGGCGCAACATGCAAGTTCAGCTCAGCGGTCAGCAGATTGAGGTCACCCCGGCGCTCCGGGATCACGTCAACAGCCGGCTCGACCGCCTCTCCCGCCTCGACGAACGAATTCTCAGCCTCAACATCGTGCTATCGGTGAACAAGTTGCAGCAACGTGCCGAAGGCACGCTGTACGTCACGGGTTCCACCCTGCATGCCGAGGCCCTCGAGAATGACATGTACGTCTCCATCGATGTCCTGTTCGACAAGCTGGTGACCCAGCTGCGCAAGCATCGCGAGAAGATCTGCGACAAGCACCAACGCGCCTCGCGCGACGAGCGCCTCTACGGCTGATCCCATCCCGGCCCGCCCGCACCCGGGCGGGCCCCTCCCCCGCCGTTTCCGGCCTTCGAAGGCACCTGCCGGTGCGAACTGGCACAATGTCCGTGTAGCTGCCCGTAGCCATGAAGGCCCGCCACCGCAGCGCAAAGGACCTGGCTTGGATCGGCTGACCGCCCGACAACTCTACGATGGTGTCCACGAGCGCATGGCGCTGCGCTGGGTTTCCGGCATGCGCGGCGAATCGCGCGTGCTCGAACAGGCCGCCACCACGACACGACGCCCGTCGCTGATCGGGTATCTGAACGTCATCTACCCCAACAAGATCCAGATCATCGGCACCGAGGAACTCAATTACCTCGACGGCCTGGATTCGCGCCAGCGCTGGGAGGCGATCAACAAGATCGCCGCCTACCAGCCGGTGGCGATCATCGTGACCAAGGACCAGGCCATCCCCACCGACCTGCGCGAGGTGGCCGAGGAAACCAACACGCCGCTGTGGATCAGCTCCAAGCGCGGCCACGAGCTGCTGACCTGGATGCAGTACCACCTGGCGCGCATGCTGGCGCCCAAGATCACCCTGCACGGCGTGTTCCTGGAGGTGTTCTCGATCGGCGTGCTGATCACCGGCGAATCCGGTTCGGGCAAGAGCGAACTGGCGCTGGAACTGATCAGCCGCGGCCATCGACTGGTGGCCGACGACGCCACCGAGTTCACCCTGATCGCCCCCGACGTGATCGACGGCACCTGCCCGGAGCTGCTGCAGGACCTGTTGGAAGTGCGCGGCCTGGGCGTGCTCAACGTGCGCGAAATGTTCGGCCACACTGCGGTGAAGCCGTCCAAGTACCTGCGCCTGGTGGTGCACCTGAAGCCCTTGCGCGAGGGCGAGGACACCGATGGCCTTACCCGCCTCACCGGCGACATCGGCCATCGCGAGATCTTCGAGGTGCAGGTGCCGATGATCACCATCCCGGTGGCGCCCGGCCGCAACCTCGCCGTGCTGGTCGAGGCCGCGGTGCGCAACCACGTACTCAAGAGCAAGGGCATCGACCCGGCCCAGACCTTCATCGACCGTCAGGCGCACCAGATGCGTCGACTGCCTCCCTGGTGAACCATGAGCGAGAAGACTCCCCTCCTTCCCTCCTCACCCGACGCCACGCACCTGATCGTGCTCACCGGCATGTCCGGTGGCGGCAAGACCGTCGCACTGCGCGCGCTTGAAGACCTCGAGTTCTACTGCGTCGACAACCTGCCCACCGCCCTGTTGCCGCAGCTGATGGCGACGGTGCGGCGCGATGCCGACGAGAAGCGCCGGCACGTCGCGGTGGGCGTGGACGTGCGCAATCCCGGCGAGGACCTGCGGCGCATGCCGGCCATGCTGTCCGAACTGGCGGCCGCCGGCGTGCACGCGCACCTGATCTTCCTGGACAGCCGTGACGAGGTGCTGATCAAGCGCTACTCGGAAACGCGCCGCCGTCACCCGCTCTCGTGGCGCGGACTGTCCTTGGCCGACGCGATCGCCGAGGAGCGCCGCCTGCTGCGCCCGCTCGCCGCCATCGCCGACAAGGTGATCGATTCCAGCGACCTCAACGTGCACCAGTTGCGTCGCCTGATCGCCACCGGCTACGCCGATGCGACCGAGGGGCTGACCCTGATGTTCCAGTCGTTCGCGTTCCGCCGCGGCCTGCCGCTGGACGCGGACTTCGTGTTCGACGCGCGCTGCCTGCCCAATCCGCACTGGGACCCCACCCTGCGCCCGCTGTCCGGCAAGGACGTGGCAGTGCGCGACTACCTCGACAGCCAGCCCCTGGTGGGCGAGTACCTGGCCGACACCATGCGCTGGCTCGACACCTGGCTTCCACGCTTCGAAGTGGATGATCGCAGCTACGTGACCATATCCATCGGCTGCACGGGCGGACGGCATCGCTCGGTCTACCTGGTGGAGAAGCTGGCGGCCCACTACCGCGCGCTGCGCAACGGCGTGCTCACCTTCCATCGTGAACTCGAGTGATAGCCATGCTGTCTCTATCCATCCAACGGAACGGCACGCCGTCATGAGCGTCGGCGTATTGCTGATGACGCACGAGGCGGTTGGCCAGGCGCTGATTTCGGCCGCGCACCACGTGCTGCCGAAGCTGCCGTTGCAGGTGGAGGCCGTCGAAGTGCCTCCGCAGGCCGACCCGGACGTGATGCGCACGCTGACGGCCAGGCATGCGCGGGAGCTCGACCAGGGCGACGGCGTGCTGGTGCTGGCGGACCTTTACGGCGCCACGCCCTGCAACATCGGCCTGTCGCTGGGTTCGCTGGGCGTGCGGCTGCGCTGCGTGTCGGGACTCAACCTGCCGATGTTGCTGCGCGTACTCAACTATGCGGAAAAACCGCTGGACGAACTCACGGAAATTGCGGCCAGTGGCGGCCGCGGGGGAATCTTCATCGACCATGCTTGAACGAGACATTGTGGTATCCAACAAGCTCGGCCTGCACGCGCGCGCGTCGGCCAAGCTGGTGCAGCTGGTGCAGGGCTTCAAATCGACGGTGTGGCTGGTCAGCAAGGGGCGCGAGGTCAATGCACAAAGCATCATGGGCGTCATGATGCTGGCCGCAGGCATCGGCACCCCGCTGACCGTCCGCGCGGATGGACCGGACGAGGAGTCCGCCATCGACGCCGTGGTGGAACTGTTCGATCGCAAGTTTGACGAAGGGGCCTGAGTGGGGAAAACCATCGCTCGAACGTCGCACCTTGAGGCCGTATTCACGGCCCGGTTTGCTGCGTCATGCGATCTTCCCCGGACGGGATTCGACACGCTGGCCGGATGCCGGCGTCAATCCAGGCCTGAGCGGCCATCACGCCATGGAGGGTATGCATGAGACAGGTACTGGCAGGCACCACGGCAGCAAAAGGCATGGCGCTCGGCCGTGCCCGCCTGGTGCAGCCCAGTCGCTATCTGGTCGACACGCGCCCGCTCAACGAAGACGAGGTCGACTCCGAACTCGCGCGACTGCATCGCGCGCTGGAAACCGCCCGGCAGGAACTGCGCGAACTGCGCGGCAAGCTGCACGGCGCGCTGGCGCGCGAGGTCAACGAATTCATCGATGCGCACAGCCTGCTGCTGGATGATCCGGAGCTGTTGCGTGGCCTGGACGACCTGGTGCGCATCGGCCATTACCGGCCCGGCGCCGCGCTGAAGAAGCAGCGCGACCGCCTCGCCGCCGTGTTCGAGGCGATGGACGACCCTTACCTGCGCTCGCGCAAGGAAGACGTCGACCAGGTGATCAACCGCGTGATCTCCGCATTGCAACGCCAGACCAGCCGCGAGGAACGCAAGCTGGCCGCGCGCGTGGGCGAGATCCTGATCGCCGACACCATCGCGCCGGCGGACATGGCTCACCTGGCCGGCGCCGGCCTGCTCGGCGTCGTCGCCAGCTCGGGCAGCGCGTATTCGCACAGCGCGATTCTTGCGCGCAGCCTGGACCTGCCCATGCTGGTCGGCGCCCGCGATGCGCTGTCGACCATCCACGACGACGACCTGATCCTGCTCGACTCGGAGCGCGGCGAAGCGGTGGTACACCCGACCGCGCAGGACCTCGCCCGTTACCGCGCCTGGCAGCGCGAGGCGGCGCAGGAAGGCCGCCGGCTCGCCACGCTCGCCAACGCCCCGACACGCACGCGCGACGGCATCGACATCCGCCTGCTCGCCAATGCCGAGATGCCCGCCGACATCGCCATGGCCCGCGCACGCGGCGCCGACGGCGTGGGGCTCTATCGCACCGAATTCCTGTTCCTGCGCCAGAAGGGCCTGCCCACCGAGGACGAGCAGTTCATCGCCTACCGCGACCTGGTGCTGGGCATGGGCGGCCTCCCGGTCACCATCCGCACGCTGGATCTCGGCGCCGACAAGGCCGATGCCGCGGGCCTGGTGCTGCGTGGCGAGGACAATCCCGCCCTGGGCGTGCGCGGCGTGCGGCTGTCGCTGCGCTACCCGGCGGTGTTCACCACGCAGATCCGCGCGATCCTGCGCGCGGCCTGCTATGGACCGGTACGCGTGCTGGTGCCGATGGTGACCCAGCCCGACGAACTGATCGCCGTGCGCACGCTGTTTAAGCTGGCGCGGCAGGAACTGAAGCGCGAGAACATCGACCTGCCGGAGAAGCTGGCGCTGGGCGCGATGGTCGAGGTGCCTGCGGCGGCGATCAATGTCCGCGCCTTGCTCGACCACGCCGACTTCCTCGCCATCGGCACCAACGACCTCGCGCAGTACGTGCTTGCCGCCGATCGCGGCAACGATGCGCTGGACAACATCTACAACCCGCTGCAGCCCGCCCTGCTGCGGCTGCTGGCCTACGTGATCACCGAAGGCCGCCGCGCGAAGAAGCCGGTGAGCCTGTGCGGCGAGATCGGTGGCGACACCAACTTCACCGCGTTGCTGCTGGCGCTGGGCCTGTGCGAATTCAGCATGCATCCCAGCCAGTTGCTGCATGTGCGCGACCGCCTCACCGCACTCGACCACGCGCTGCTGCGCGCCCATGCGCCGCGCATCCTGCGCGCGCGCACGCACGAGGAAGCCGAGGCGCTGCTGGCCTCCATCACCGGTTGATCGGCCGGTACCGCGCCCTTCCCTGTAGGAGCGCACCCAGTGCGCGATCGACGTGCATCACGGCGACAACCCTGTGCCGCGGTCGCGCACTGGGTGCGCTCCTACCAGGGTCGCGTCGCGCTCATCTCGCGCTGGCGAGGAATGCTTCGATCAACGCACCGCGATAGCGCTGCCTGTGCAGCAGCAACGACAGCTTGCGCTGCAGGTCGAGGAACGGCGTGTGCAGCACCTTGAGGCGCCCGGCGGCCGCCGCATCGGTCACCGCCAGCTCGGGCACGCAGGCGATGCCGAGGCCGGCGATCACCGCCTGCTTGATCGCTTCGGCCTGGTCCAGCTCAAGTACCGTTTCGCCGGGGGGCAGGCTCGACAGCGCACGCTCGCTGAGGCTGCGCGTGGCCGAGCCGGGTTCACGCAATACCCAGCGCGCACCGGCGAAATCATCGGGCTGCAGCCGGCGCTTGCGCGTGAGCGGATGGTCGGGCGGCGCGCATACCACCAGGGCGTCGTCGCGCCAGGGACGCACTTCGAGCGACGGGTGCGCCACCGGGCCTTCCACGCAACCCAGCTCGAGTGCGTGATCGAGCATCGCCGCGACGATTTCCGCCGTATTGGAGACGCGCAGCCGCACCGATACGTGCGGGTGCGCGCGCACGAAATCGCCCAGCAATTCGCCCACCCGGTAATTGCCCACCGTGTTGCTGGCGCCAACGCGCAGCTCGCCCCCCAGTTCGTTCGCACTGCCGCTGCCCACGCGACCGAACTCCGCGTAGCGCTCCAGCAGTTCCTGCGCCAGGGGCAGCAGTTCGCGGCCACGCGTGTTGAGCCGCAGGCGGCCACGCTCGCGGGCGAATACCGGGGCGTCCAGCTGCCGCTCCATCTCGGCCAGGGCCATGCTCGCCGCGGGCTGGGTGAGGTGCAGGGCGTCGGCGGCGGCGCGCACGCTGCCCAGGCGGGCGATCTGCACGAACACTTCGAGCTGGCGCGGGCTGATATTGATCATCAATTGATCTTATTACATGGATCAATAATTCCAAATTTTCCTGATTGACGAGCAAGCGGACAATGTCGCCATTGCAGGAGAGCCCCATGAGCGCCACGACCGCCGCCACGACCTCGAACCCCTCGCTTTCCCAGCGGCTCCCCGGCCTGCTGCTGGCGGTAGCCATCGCGCTGGTGGCATTGGGCCTGGGGCGCACCCTGCCGCTGATCGGCGGACCGGTGTTCGGCATCGTGCTGGGCATCCTGGTACGCAACCTGGTTTCGCCGGGCGGCACCTATACGCCTGGCATCCAGTTCGCCGGCAAGCAGGTCCTGCAGTGGTCGATCATCGCCCTCGGCTTCGGGCTGAGCCTGGACCAGGTGGCGAAGACCGGCCTGGAATCGCTGTCGGTGACCCTGGTGACCATCACCGTCGCCTTTCTCGCCGCCTGGCTGCTGGGTCGCGCGCTGGGGGTGCATGACAAGCTGAAGATCCTGATCGGCGTAGGCACGGCCATCTGCGGCGGCTCGGCCATCGCCGCGGTCACGCCCATCATCAAGCCGGACGAGCACGACACGGCGTTCGCGATCTCCACCATCTTCCTGTTCAACCTGGTGGCGGTGCTGCTGTTCCCGCTGCTGGGCCACCTGCTTCACCTTTCCGACCTGGGCTTCGGCCTGTGGGCGGGCACCGCGATCAACGACACCTCGTCGGTGGTGGCGGCGGGCTACAGCTTCAGCAAGGAAGCCGGCGATTACGCCACCATCGTCAAGCTCACCCGCGCCACCCTGATCATCCCGATCTGCCTCGTGCTCGCCTTCGCCACCGCGTGGAAACAGAAGAAGCAGGGCGCGACCGACTTCAGCCTGCGCCGCATCTTTCCCTGGTTCATCCTGTGGTTCCTGGTGGCTTCGGCGGCGCGCACGGCCGGCCTGGTGCCGGTGGCCATCCAGCCGGTGCTGCACATGGCTGCCGAGTTCCTGATCATCGTGGCGCTCACCGCCATCGGCCTCTCCGCGAACCTGCGCAAGATGGCTTCGACCGGCGCGCGTCCGATCCTGCTCGGCCTGGGCGTGTGGGCCGCCGTCTCGGTGAGCAGCCTGCTGGTGCAACTGGCGATCGGGCAGCTCTGAAGCGCGCCCGCAGACAGCCCCTGTCCGCCATGGCAGCATGGCGGACGACGCCGGGGGGCGTCATACCGGGGGAAGACTCGTGCTACCTGAGCAGAAGAAGAACACCAACATCTACGTGGGTCTCGGGCTGATCGGCCAGATCCTGGGCAAGAGCATGCTCGAGGGCAGCTCGCCAGGTCTCGGCGCACTGATCACGCTGGGCGCCTGCGTAATGTTCATCTGGGGCTGTTGCGAATACGCCCTCGGCAAGGGCCATTCGCGCTGGTGGGGTGGCCTGGGCCTGCTGTCGATCCTCGGCCTCATCGTGCTGGTGTTCCTGCCCGATCGTCACAAGGACGCCGTTTCCTGAGTGATCCGCGCCGGGCGGGCCCTGGCTCGCCCGGCCTGGCGCTTGAGCGTTGCGCCCCGGGCCGATATGGTCGGACCTTCCCCGACGGCGGACCACTCCATGCTCCTGCGCGGCCAATGCCACTGCGGCAACATCGCGTTCTCGCTGCGCTGGGAGCCTGATCCCGCCGAGATTCCCGCACGTGCATGCGACTGCTCGTTCTGCACCAGGCACGGCGGCGTCTGGACGTCCTTTCCCGATGGCCACCTGCAGGTGACGGTGCAGGATCCGGCGCTGGTATCGCGCTACGCCTTCGGCACGCGCACGGCAGAATTCCAGGTGTGCGCGCGCTGCGGCGTCGTTCCCCTGGTGACCAGCCTGATCGACGGCCAGCTCTATGCCGTGGTGAACGTGCATGCCCTGGAAGGCATCGAACCATCGCGCCTGCGGCATAGCCCGGCAAGCTTCGGCGAAGAAGAGACGGGTGCGCGCCTGGCACGCCGGCAGCGCTACTGGATCAGGCGGGTGGAGTTCGTCTGAAGCTCAAGGCCGGCCCGTACAGGCGCCTGCGCCGCGCGGCCTCAGGTCCTGGCGAACTGCTGCAGGATCGCCATGGCCGGTGCGAGGTGGCTGGCCATCTCCGAGCCCAGCTCGTGCCGTCCGACGATGTACTCAGGCGTGTTGCAGGCGATCCATGCGTCGCCATGCTCGTCCTCCCACACCAGCGCCTTCAGCGGGAGGTCCAGGCCCACGGCCGGTTCGACCTTCATCAGGGGCGTGCCCGCCTTCGGGTTGCCGAAGATCAGCATCTGCTCGGGCCGCATGACCAGGCCTGCGCGCTGCGCATCGCCGCTGAAATCGATGCGCGCGAAGACGGTGAGCCCGTGCGAGGCGAACGCCTCCTCAAGGCCGTCGATGGTCCTGGCCACGTCGAGGGACGATCGGAAACGGACGACGCCGAAGTGCGGGACACCGAGACTGGAGACATCCTGGGGCATGGCGCACCTGGTCGATGGGGACTGGAGACGATGCTCCGACCACCACCGTCAAGGCGATGCATGCGCCGGTGCGCTTCCGTGAACGGCCGCGCACCGGCACGATGTCGACGGGATCAGCGCACCCCGCCGCCGGCGAACAGGCGCTCGCCGGTCAGCCAGTACGAGTCGTCCGACGCCAGGAAGGTGACGATCGAGGCGATGTCGTTCGGCTGGCCGATGCGGCCGAGCGGAGTCTGCGCCACGGCGTGGGCGTGGAAGTCCGAACCGATGAACCCGGCCGAATGGGTGCCCTCGGTTTCCACCATGCCCGGATTGACCGCGTTGACGCGGATCTTGCGCGGACCCAGCTCACGCGACAGCACGCCGGTGATGGCGTCCACCGCGCCCTTGGTGCCGGTGTAGACCGCGCTGGTCTCCGGCACGATGCGCGTGACCAGCGAGCCGATGTTGATGACGCTGCCACCCTCGCCGAGGTGCTTCGCGGCCGCCTGGGTGGTCAGCAGAAGGCCGAGCACGTTGACGTTGAACTGCTTGTGGAAATGTTCCTCGGTGATCTGCTCGAGCGGGCTGAACTCGTAGACGCCGGAGTTGTTCACGAGGACGTCCAGCCGGCCGAACTGCTTCACCGCGGCATCCACGATGGCCTGCGCTTCGGCGGCCTTGGAGACGTCGCCGCCGACGGCCACGGCCTTGCCGCCGGCCTTCTCGATCTCGCTGACCACGGCGTCGGCGCCGGCCTTGCTGGAGGCGTAGTTCACGACGACCGAAGCACCTTCGGCGGCCAGCGACTTCGCGATGGCTGCGCCGATACCCTTGGAGGCGCCGGTGACGACGGCCACTTTACCTTTGAGCTTGCTCATGACGGGGTCCTGATGGAGTGGGAGGGACATGCTGGGAGTTCCTAACTCCCATAGTTCGCAACATACGAACTTATGAACTAGTTTTCAAGAGCTGGTAAAATGTCGCCATGCGTCCGTTGACCCACCCCTCGATCGACGACATCACCGTGGAGGGCATCCTCCATGCGTTGTCCGACCCCGTACGCGTCCGTATCTATGCGCAACTGGCCTGCGCGGAGGGCGCCAACAGCAGCTGCTCGGCTTTCCTGCAGATGGAAGACCGCTGCATCCCCAAGTCCACGCTGTCCCAGCACTTCCGGGCGCTGCGCGAGGCGGGCCTGATCCGCAGCGAGCGCCGCGGCGTGGAAATGCTCAACACCACCCGTTGCGATGAGATCCAGCAGCGCTTCCCCGGCCTGCTGCCGGCGATCATGCACGCGCACGCGATCCAGTCCGGCAAGCGCTTGCCGCCGGACCCGGTCAACAAAGCCAGCTCGCCCGCTTGACGCGCCGCCGGCTCACGCCAGGCCGGCCGTAGATCCCGCAATACAGGCTTGTCGTGGGTGATGGATGCCATGCTGGTGCCACGCCATCGTCCTGCCGGTGCATCACGATCGCGCGGCACCAGGCGCGGCACGGCTCATCAACGGGCGGAGATCCAGGTGCGCGATGTCGCCGGGGGTGGCGAACAGCGACTGCCGGCGTGGCGCCGGTGGCTGCATCCGGTGGGCGAAGTCTTCGCCGGCGAGCGCGGCCGCACCCGGGTTGGTGCCAAGGCCGGCGCGGTCTTCGCCATCAGGACCAAGGTATGCGACGCCATGCGCATGACCTCGAGGCGCATCGCCATCCTTGCAGTGTCAGCCGAACGGCATCCAGCTCAGGTCACGATGCGAAAAGAATCGTGGCCATCCGTGGCCGGCAGTCCCGTCCGTGCATCCCCTGGGACACAACAACCATAGCGGGATGGACGCGATTGCGGCATCTCATACAAGTCGTAGGACAAATCCTACAAACCCCAGCTCAGGCCTTGCCCTGCTCCACCAGCGTGAGGGCGACCTTGTCGCGCAGGTACACCGGCAATGCATGCTCGGGAGCGGTCGCGCGGCCCGCGGCGAATTCGCGCGCGGCCAGCTCCGCGACATGGCGCGCCTGCGGATATCGCGCGCCTTCGGCGGAGCGAAGCGCGCCGGTGAGCAGGCCGCGGATCTCGCCCTCGTACGTGGACCAGCCGGTGCCGACGACATGCCATTGGGCTTCGCGCGGCAAGGCCAGCGACGCGGGCAGGCACACGCGCTCCTCGTCGAGCGAGACCAGTCCGCCGTTGTCGTCGCGGCGATAACTGGCGGCATAGATCTCCCCCATGCGCGCATCGATCACCGCGAGGATCGCCGCGTCGTCCTCGGGCGCCTCGAGGGCCAGGGCGGCGAGCGACGATATGGTGACGACCGGCACGTCCAGCGCCAACGCCATGCCCTGCGCCAGCGAGATGCCCAGGCGCACGCCGGTGAACGCACCGGGGCCGCGACCCACGGCAATCGCATCGAGCGCGTGGCGTCCCAGGCCGGCCTCCGCCAGCAGGTTGTCGGCCATCGGCAGCACCAGTTCGGCGTGGCGACGGGGCGCGATTTCGCTGCGCGCGATCACTTCGTCGCCATGGACCAGGGCGACGGAGCAGGCTTCAGTGGAGGTTTCGATGGCAAGCAGGTTCATGAGGACTCCATGGTAACGGCAAGCGCCGTCAGGGACACGCCTGCCATGGTGCGGCCCGGCTGCGTCGACACGCGGGCGCCGGAACGACGAAGCCGGGCGTGCCGATGGCAAACGTGGGGCGACGATCCATTACCTGCCAGGTAATCGCTTGTGCGCAGGTGCGACCGCAAGCTGGAGCCACCCCAACCAACGCGAAAAGGACCACCACCATGAGCACCCACGCCCACACCCTCGCCGAGCGCTATATCGCCAGCTGGAACGAGACGGATGCGCTGCGCCGCCGCAGCTTCATCGAGGATGTCTACAACGAACATGCCCGCTACACCGACCCCATGGTCGACGCGAAGGGCTGGGAGGCGATCGATGCCACGGTGAGCGCGGTACAGAACATGTTTCCCGGCCATCGCTTCACCCTCGCCGGCGACGTCGACGCCCACCACGACACGCTGCGCTTCCAATGGCACCTGGCGGCCCCGGGCGCGAAGGAGCCGCTGGTGATCGGCTTCGATGTCGCCTCGCTGGAGGGTGATCGCATTCGCCAGGTGTTCGGATTCCTCGACAAGGTCCCGCAGCTGGCATGAACCACGGCGGGAGGGCGCCGCATCGCGCCGCCCTCCCGACACCGGTGTGCAACCGCATGGGAAGATGTGCCGATCACCTGCCTGGATCGTCCTCGCCGATGAGCATGTCCACCGCCCTGCCCGCCGCATCCCCGCGCCCGATCGGCGACCTGCTGCGCGAATGGCGCCGGCATCGAAGGCTCAGCCAGCTCGACCTGGCCAGCGGCGCGGAGATCTCCACCCGCCATCTCAGCTTCATGGAGTCGGGCCGTTCGCAACCCAGCCGCGACATGATCGTGCGCCTCGCCGAGTACCTGGACATTCCCTTGCGCGAGCGCAACCGGCTGCTGGTGTCGGCGGGGTTCGCCCCCGCTTATCGCGAACGCGCGCTGGCCGACCCCGCGCTGGCCTCCGTGCAGGACACCATGCGCCTGCTGCTGCGCGGGCTGGAGCCGTACCCTGCCCTGGTGGTCGATCGCCACTGGCACCTGGTCGACTGCAACTCCGCCACGCAACGCCTGCTCGCGGGGCTGCCGCCCGAGTGGCTGCAGGCGCCGGTCAACGTGCTGAAGCTCAGCCTGCATCCCACCGGGCTCGCGCCGCGCATACGCAACCTGCCGGTGTGGCGCGCGCACCTGCTGGAACGCCTGCGGCGACAGATCGATGCCACGCAGGATCCCGCACTGATGGCGCTGCTCGCCGAATTGCGCAGCTATCCCGGCGCGGAATCACCCCAGTCGCTCACCAACGACGCGATTGCCGTACCCATGGAACTGGAGCTGGGCGACACCGTGCTGTCGATGCTGAGCACGACCACGGTGTTCGGCACGCCGATGGACGTCACGCTCGCCGAACTGGCGCTGGAAGCATTCGTGCCCGCCGATGCGGCGACGGCACTCTGCCTGCAGCAGCTCGCCGCGGGCTAGCCGCGTGCCGGTGGTTGCCACAGCTCGATGCGCGTGCCCTCCGGATCCATGATCCAGCCGAATCGTCCGAACTCGCTGTCCTCCACGCGCTCGTCCACCGTCACCCCGGCCTCGCGAAGCTGGGCCAGCATGCCATCGAGATCGTCCACGCGGAAGTTGATCATGTAGGGAAGCGCGCTGGGCGCGAAGTAATCCGTGTCGGCGGAAAACGGGCACCACACGGTGTAGCCGCGACGCTCGGCGTCATCGTCAAAACGAACGCCGCCCCATTCCTCGATCGACATGCCGAGGTGTCGTGCATACCACTCGCCCAACGCCTTGGGATCGCGCGCCTTGAAGAAAATGCCGCCCATGCCGGTGACCTTGGCCATGCCGTCGCCCTCCTCCACGGTGGAATACCGGCGACATCCTCACCCGCTCGAATCGCGGGTGCCAGTGCCCCCGCGACACGCAGGGCAGGCCGGGCTCAGTCGACCGGCGCCGCGCTGTCGGCGAAGAACGCCTGCACATCCGCCACCGCGCGCGTACGCGGCATGGGCGGCAGGCTGTTCAGGAACAGACGTCCATAGCCCTTGGTGGTGAGGCGCGGATCGCACAGCACCAGCACGCCGCGGTCATGCACGTCGCGGATCAGGCGCCCCGCACCCTGCTTGAGCGCGATCACCGCGCTGGGTACCTGCCAGCCCATGAAGGGATTGATGCCCGCGTGCTCCAGCGCCTCCAGGCGTGCCTGCAGCACCGGATCATCCGGCGCGGCGAACGGCAGCTTGTCGATCACCACCACGCTCAGCGCTTCGCCGGCCACGTCCACGCCTTCCCAGAAGCTCGCGGCGCCGAGCAGCACGCCATGGCCGCTGGCGCGGAATTCCTCCAGCAGGCGATGACGCGGCGCGGTGCCCTGCACGAACAGCGGCCAGGGCACGCGTTCGCGCAACAGCTCGGCGGCACGACGCAGGGCGCGATGCGAGGTGAACAACAGGAACGCACGCCCGTTCGACGCGTGCAGCACGGGCAACACCGCGTCGAGCACGCGATCGGTGTGGTCCCGCACGGCGGGGTCGGGCAGGCCTTCGGGCAGGTAGCACAACGCCTGCTTCGCGTAATCGAACGGGCTGTCCACATGCAGCGTCTGGGGATCCTCGAGCCCAAGCTGGCGCGCGAAATGGTCGAAGCTGCCCGCCACCGACAAGGTGGCGGAGGTATGGATCCAGGCCGCCTGCGTCTGCTCGCGCATCGCGCGCAGCGGCGCGGCGAGATCCAGCGGCGTGGCATGCAGGGCAAAACCCCGCGGGAACAGTTCGAACCAGCGCACGTCACGCTCGCTGTTGCGCTCGGCGATACGGTCGAGGCGTTCACTGAGGTGCGCGGCACGTTCGTGCGCATTGGCGAAGCCGCGCGACCGCTCGGCCTGCGAGGCCAGCACATCGGTCAGCGCCGCCAGCAGGTCGCGGGTGTCGTGCAACGCGGCGTTGATGGCGTCGCTCGCTTCGAGCAGGTGGAATGGTCCGCGCTCGGGCAGCGCGTCCATCGACAGGCGCAGCCTGCGCACCGACTCCTGCAGCGCCTCGATCGGCTCGAGCAGCAGGCCGATGGCGCCGGTGACGCCATTGCATTCGCTGAGGCTGTCCTGGGCCAGTTCGGTGATCTGTCGCGCGCTGATGCTCTGCGAGAAGAACTGGCCGGCGAGTTCGGGAATCTGGTGCGCCTCGTCGAGGATGAAGGCCTGCGCGCCCGGCAGGATTTCACCGAAGCCCTCCTGCTTCAGCGCGAGGTCGGCGAACAGCAGGTGATGGTTCACCACGACGAGGTCGGCTTCCTGCGCCTCGCGCCGGGCCTTCACCACGTGGCAGTCGTCGTAGAACGGACACTCCACGCCCAGGCAATTCTCCGGCGTCGAGGTGACGCGGGGCCACAGCGGCGACTCCTCGGGAACCTCCGCCAGCTCCATGCGATCGCCGCGGCGCGTGCGCGCCGACCAGCTGCGTATCGCCGCGAGCTGCGAGGCCTGCGTGCGATCGAAGGTGGCGCCTTCGCGCACGGTCTGGTCCAGGCGGTACAGGCACAGGTAGTTCGAGCGGCCCTTCAGCAGCGCCATCTTCAGTCGCGCGCCAAGCACCGAGCGCACGCGCGGCAGGTCGCGGAAATACAGCTGGTCCTGCAAGGCCTTGGTGCCGGTGGAGACGATCACGCGCTCGCCGGACAACAGCGCGGGCACCAGGTAGGCAAAGGTCTTGCCCGTGCCGGTACCGGCTTCGGCTACCAGGGTCTCGCGCTCGGCGATGGCGTGCTGCACCGCGCGCGCCATCGCCTGTTGGGCGGCACGCGGGGCAAAGTTGGGCAGCTCGCGGGCGAAGGGGCCTTCCGTGCCCAGCAGCGCGGCAACATCCTCGTGATCGATCATCCGGCAAGTATGGCGGAGCTTCCCCCGCGCCGCGAATGCCCTAGACTCCCAACGGCCTCCCGCGGAGCATCGTCATGTCCACGCCCACCCAAGGCATCGGCCAGATCGCGGTCACCGTCAGCGACGTCGATGCGGCACTGTCGTTCTATCGCGACATCCTCGGCCTGCCCTTCCTGTTTCGCCCGGCCCCCAATCTCGCCTTCCTCGACAGCGGCGGCGTGCGCCTGATGCTGTCCACCCCGCAGGGTGCGGGCGCGGTCGGCGGCAATTCGATCCTCTATTTCCGGGTCGATGACATTGGCAAGGCCTTCGCCGCCCTGCTTGATCGCGGCGCGGTGGGCGAGCGCGAGCCGCAAGCCACCGCCGAATTGTCCGACCACACGCTGTGGCTGGCGTTCCTGCGTGATCCGGACGGGAACCTGGTGGGGTTGATGGAAGAGCGCAGGCGCTAGCGCGATTTTTCCTGCGGGAGCGCACCCTGGGCGCGACTGCCCTCGGATGTCGTCATGTTCCAGTCGCCATAAGCGGCCACGGGGATGGGCACATCACGCCGCAGTCGCGCACAGGGTGCGCTCCCACCGTTGGCCCCATCCCGAAGGCTCAGTAGCGCTGCAGGCCTTCCACGTGGCACTGCGTCACCCACTTGGTGGCGCTCGCCGCGCCCGCATCGTCGCCCGCATGCTGGCGCAGTTCGACGATGGTCTGCCAGTTGCGCGCGCACAGCGGTCCCAGGCGTGGGCCCAGCTCCCACGAGCGGTGCGCCAGCTTCTCCGCGTTGGGATAGTCCTTCAGGCGGATCGCCAGCTCGGCGCGGTCCTGCAGCAGGTCCGGCGAATCCGGGCTGATCTTCAGGGCCTGGTCGAGCTTGGTGGCCGCTTCCTGGTACTTGCCCGTGCGCAGGTCCCCTTCGGCGGCATCCTGCAGCGCGGCAACGCCTGGATCGCGTAACGGATTCACGTCGATCACCGACTTCTCCTTGTCGCCCGCCGCACGGATCGACGCCAGCATCTGCTCGTCCGAAATCGTCGGGCGCGTGGCCTGGGCCGGCACGCCAGGCTGGGTGCACGCGGCAAGCAGCAAGGCCGCCAGCGTGGCGGGAATGGCAGCGTGGCGAAGAAGTCGGATCGACATGGTCATTCTCGGACGGGTGCGGGGGCGGCGGGCGTAGGAGACGAATCGGCGCTGCCGAAAAGATTGCCGACGCGCTGCCAGAAACAGCCCTCGGCGTCCTGGCCAAGTGTACCGGCCACCACCGGCAATTGGCGCGCACCTTCACATCCTTCTTCCGAGCGATGGCCGCTGGCGTTGATCCAGGCCATTTCCAGGCCATCGCCCGGCGCCGCCGACAGCGGGCGCGTGGGCAGCTTGCGGAACAGCTCCTGCCATGCGCGCAGGCTGCCGGTGGCGCCATACAGGCCGCTGGGCTTGTTGTCGTCGCGGCCCATCCAGAACAGCGCGAGATGGTCGCCGGTGAAACCGGCGAACCAGCTGTCCCGCATGTCGTTGCTGGTGCCGGTCTTGCCCGCGGCATTGAGGTACGCGAGGCCCGAGCTGCCGATGGACGCGGCCGTGCCCGAACGCGCCACCTGCTGCATCGCCCAGGTCACCAGGCGCACCGCCGGCTGGTACTCGCCGGGGCCGGTCTTCACTTCGTAGCGCTTGATCGTCTGGCCATTGCCGTCGACCACGCCACGCACGGCCAGCAACGGCAACGCATGGCCGTCGGCCGAGATGTACTGGTAGAGCTGGGCGGCCTGCAGGGGCGACATGTCTTCGGCGCCGATCAGCAGCGACGGACTCGGGTTGACGTCGGTGAGCCCGAACGATTCGAGGAATGCCTTGATGCGCGGGATGCCCACGGTCATGCCGAGGTTGATCGTCGCCAGGTTCCAGGAATGCACCAGGCCATCGATCATCGGCACCGAGCCGTGCACGTCGCCTTCGTCGTTCTTCGGCGTCCAGTAGCTGCCGTCGGGCTGGCGCATGCTGATCGGCGAGTCTTCCACCGGGCTGCCGAGGTTCCAGCGCTGCGGACTGGCCAGCGCCACCAGGTACACCAGCGGCTTCATCAGCGAGCCGATCGGACGGCGGGCATCCATCGCGCGATTGAAGCCCTGCTCGCCCGGTGTCTTGCTGCCCACCATGGCGAGCACCGCACCGGTCTTCGCTTCGGTCACCACGGCCGCGGCCTGCGCTGCCTCACCGCGCTTGCCGAGGTTGGCCGCGGTCGAGGTGATCGCCTGTTCCGCATACAGCTGCGCCGCCGGATCGAGCGTGGTGAAGATGCTCAGGTTGCCGTTGGAAAGCGTCTCGTCGTCGAAGTCGTTGGTGGTCTGCGCGCGCACCAGCTGCATGAAGGCCGGGAAGCGGTTGTGCGGCAGCTGTCCGTTGGTGACGATGCCCAGCGGCGTGGCCTTGTAGGCAGCGATCTGGTCGCTGCCGATCAGGCCGGTCTCGACGAACTGGTCGAGCACGAGATTGCGGCGCACCAGCGCGCGATCCGGATAGCGGCGCGGGTCGTAGTAGCTCGGCCCCTTCACCAGGCCGATCAGCAGCGCCATCTCCTGCGGCTTGAGGTCTTCCATGCGTCGGCCGAAGTAGAACTCCGACGCGGCGGCAAAACCGTGCACCGCCTGGTTGCCCTGCTGGCCGAGGAACACCTCGTTGACGTAGGCCTCGAGGATGCGGCTCTTGTCGTAGTGCGTTTCGATGAGGATCGACATCAGCGCTTCGTTGAACTTGCGCGTCAGGTTCTGCGAGCGATCCAGGAACAGGTTGCGCACCAGCTGCTGGGTGAGCGTGGAGCCGCCCTGCACCGTGTGTCCCGCGCGCAGGTTGGCGAACGTGGCACGCAGGATCGCGGTGAAGTCGATGCCGATGTGATGCTTGAAGTCGCGGTCTTCCACCGCCTGCAGGCCACCGATCAGCAGCGGCGGCACGTCGGCCAGGCGCACGATGCGGCGCTCTTCCTGCTGCGATCCGTACACCGTGGCGATGCGCGCGGGATCGAGATGGGCGAGGTCCAGCGAGCGGCCGGTGCCGATGTCCTTCACGCTGGCCACCTGCCCCTTGCCCAGCACGACGCGGATGCGCTTGGGCAGCTCGCCACCGTCAGGGCCCGCGTAACCGCGCGAGGCGATGTTGTAGCTGCTGCCGTCCTTCGCCCAGGTACCCGCGACCTGGCCACGGCCGTCATTGCCGTAGCCGGCGAAGGTGAGTTCCAGCTCCAGCGTCGCGGGGTTCATCGGCGTGCCGGCGGACAGCGGCAGCGGTCGCGCGTACACGCGGGTGGGCACCGCGAACACCAGGTCGTTGAAGCGGTCCTGCACCCGCTTGTTGAGCACCAGCGTGTAAGGCAACACGAAGCCGAAAAGCAGACCCATGCAGATCCAGAACGGAATGCGCACCCAGGGCCAGGCAGCGCTGGCGAACGAACGGAGGCGGGTCAAGAAGGCCAAAGAGGGAGAATCCTGAACAGGAGAGGCCACCGGATCATAGGACCTGCTTCCCGGCGGGCATCTGAACGCCCGCGGCGATTTGTGGCGAGGAAGGGGCCGGGCGAAGGCGCCGGTGGGGTCTCAAGTCCCGCCACCTCTCGCAGGCTCTGGCAGGAGCGCACCCGGTGCGCGATCGCAGCGCCTACAGGGGTTGGGCGGGATCCCAGCACGCGGCGTCGGGCCGGAACGGACGCGGTGAGACGCCCAGCAGGCGCTGGAGCTCACTGTTGTCGGCCACCAGGTTCGCCTCCAGTCGCGTCAGCGGGCCGCGCAGGCGAGGCACGGCGTGGCGTCCCAGGCGCAGCAACGGGGCCGGAATGGGAACGGGTACGGTGCCGGTCGGCAGGCTACGGCGCACCCGCGCGAACATCTCGCCGGCCGTGATCCGCTCGCCGCCGCCCAGCGGCAGGATGCGGCCGGCCGCCTCGGGATGGTCCAGCGCCGCCACCACCGCCTCGGCGATGTCGTCGGCATGCACGGGCTGGCGCAGGCCGTGGCCCGCCGGCAACGGAAATACCCGCATGCGCATGGCGCGGCGCGCGATCGGCGTAAGGCTCTTGTCCAGCCCCGCGCCATAGATCAGGGTCGGACGGAAGATGGTCCATAGCGCCCCCTGCCGTTCGCAGGCGGAGGCCAGGGCCTGTTCGCCGTCACGCAGGGACTGGGAGATCGCGCGCTCGGCGGGCACGTCCGAATCCTGCTTGGATTCGGCGCTCATCGAACTGGTCGCGACCACCCGCGTGCCCGGCGCCAGCACCAGCGAGGACAGCCACTGCGCGAACGGCAGCAGCGGTCCGAAACTGATGACCGCCAGGGGGCGTCCCACGTCCGGCACGCGGTCGGGCAACTTGCCCTGCACCCAGGTCAGCCCGGGCTCGCTGGCGCGCGCCTGGCGGCTCAGCGCGATCACGGTTTCGCCACGCGCACGCAGCCGCGGCAGCAGGAAGCGGCCGATCTGACTGCTGGCCCCGAACACCATCACCGTCATGGGCGAATCCTCAGAGCCTGTTCCATGTCTGCGCGTGGCCCGCGCCGGGAGCTGTTTGCGCGCAGACCAAGGAAAAATGAGGGAGTGTACGTCCGTACACGACCGAGTGATGACGCCGGACTGTGGGCAAACAGACCCGGCCCGCACGCGGGGAGGCGCCATGGATGGCGCCGGCTTTGAGGAGCGAGGAAGGGTTGTTCACCCCAAGGCCCCAGCGAGCGACTCGCGGCTTGACCTGACGACCAGTCAGGCGCAGCGCCACGATCCACTCGCTGGGGCCTTGGGGTGAACAACGCGGGCTACGCGCAGACATGGAACAGGCTCTCAGGAACCGGACTGCAGGCGTGCCATCAAGGTGCCCAGGCGCGGATTGCCCGGCATGAGTTTGCGTGCGCTGTCCAACGACTGGGCAGCACCGGCGCGGTCGCCGCTCTGCAACTGTCGTTCGGCCTGGTCCATCCAGGCGCTGGCGAGCCGCTGGCGCAGCACGCCCTGGTTCGTGTTGCCCGGGGCCAGGTCGGTCAGGTCGGCCAGACGGCTGTTTGCGGTGGACAGGTTGCCGTTCGCCAGGGCCTGGTTGAACTGGCCGATGGCGATATTGGGCAGGTTTTCCAGCCCGTTGCGCGCCGTCACGTTGTTGCCGTCGATGGCGAGCGCCTGCCGGTAGAGGTCATACGCGCTCTCGCCCGGCGGCAGCATCAGGTTGCCCTGCCGCGCCGCGTTGTCGGCGCGCAGCAGCGTGCGCGACAGCTCGGCGCTCTGCTGCGGCGTGAGCGGCGGGTGCTGCAGTTCGGCTCCGCTGTCGTCCTCGGCATCGGCGGCCGCCTGGGCGGCCGCGGCGGATTTGCGCCGCTCGCTCTTGCTGGCCGGCGGCGCTTCCGCGGCGGGCTTGTGCTTGTCACCGCCATCGGCAGCCGCCTGCGCGGCCGCGACGGATTTCTGCTCATCGGTCAGCCGCCCGCGCGCCGCGGCCAGCTCGGCCGAGTGCGGGGCCAGCGATTCGGCCTGGTCCAGCAAGGGGCGGGCATGCGCGGTGTCGCCACTGTCGAGCGCGGCGTTGGCCTGCACGATCAGCGCCTGGGCCACCTGGCCGAGACCGGCCTTGGCATCGTCGCTGTTCGGGTCGATGGCCAGCGCGGCCTTGAAATGCGCCAGCGCGGTGTCGTCGCCGTCGCCGGTGATGCGGCCGGCGCGCAGCGCATCCTGGCCCTGCTTGATCGCGTCGGTGAGCTGGCTGTTGTTCTGCTGGTCGGCCTGCACCAGGGCGGCACGCAAGGCAGGCAGCTCGCCATAGTTCGGCAGCAGCGCGGCGATGCGGTCGACCAGCGCGGAGGCCGCCGCATGGTCGCCGGCGTCCAGCGCCTTGTGGGCCTGTCCGGCGAGCGCGTCGGCCACCTTGTCGAGCCCGTGCAGGGCCACGGCGTTGTTGGGATCGGCGGCAAGCACTTTGCGGTACAGCGCGCCTGCACCGTCGTCGCCATCGAGCTTGCCGGCCTCCAGCGCCTGCTGGGCCTGCTCGACCAGTCGATCGGTCTTCACCGTGCCGTTCCGCGCGCTGGCGATCGCCTGGCTCAGGCGGTCCACGTCGGTGCCACCACCGAGCAACTCGCGCGCGGTCGTCAGGGCCTGCTCGGCCTCGTCGAGCTTGTGGGCCTGCAGCGCCGCGTCGGCACGGGCGATCTCGGCCTGGCCCACCTTGCGCAGGCCGTCGCGGGCGCGATCGTTGTCCGGCTGCAGTGCGCGCGCCGCTTCGAACAATTCGCGCGCGCTGGATCCGTCGGTGCCCTCCAGGCGGCCTTCCTGCAAGGCCGTTTCGGCGCGGCCCAGGACGTCATCGAGCTCGGTGCTGGGCACCAGCCCACGCAGCTTGTCCTGTCCCACCCATACGCTGGTGCCGACGCCGATGACCACCAGCAGGGCCAGCGGCACCAGCCAGCCGCGCTTGCGCGGGCGCGGGCGCGGCGACTTGGGTTCGCGCGGCGGAACCGGACGACGCATGTCCGGAGCGAGGTTGAACTTGGGCAGGCCATCGTCGTCCCGGGGCGGCTCGTTCGACGGAGTCGGCGGCGCGCCCAGGTTGTCGAGGCTGCCCAGGGTCGGCTCGGTGCGGCCTGGCGACCCGTGGTCGTTTTGGTCTTTGCGTCCGTTCATGGGCCTGGGGAAGTGGAGTCTCTCGGTCGCAGCTTAGCATCGCGGGGGGCCGTGACCGGCCCGGCCGCACGGGGCGTTCAGCCAACGCTGACGCGTCGCGCGTCGACCACGTTGGGCAAGGCCACCAGTCTCGCCAGCAGGCCGGACAGCTGTTCGAAGTCGCGAACACGCAGGGTGAAGCGCATTTCCACCTCGCCCGTGCGAGTGAAGACGCGGCTCGACGAGGCAATGATGTGCGCGCTCGCATTGCTGATCAGGCTGGTGACGTCCTTCTGGAGGCCCTTGCGGTCATAGCCGTGCAGTTCGATGTCCACTTCGTAGGCGCGCGCGGCAGCCTTGCCCCACTCCACGTCGATCACGCGGTCGGGATCCCGGCGCACCAGGCGCGCCAGGCTGGGGCAGTCGGCGCGATGCACGGAGACCCCGCGCCCCTTGGTGACGAAGCCACGCACGGGATCGCCGGGCAAGGGCTGGCAGCAGCGCGCCAGGGTGGTGAGCAGGTTGCCCACGCCCTCGATGCTGAGTGCGCTCTGGCCGGGCGTCGCCGGCCTGGGCGGCGCCACCGTGGCCGATTGGGTCATGGCCGGCGGCGGCGCGGCCGCCTCCTGCAGCACGCGCGCGATCTGTCCGGGCGCGATTTCACCCAGCGCCAGCGCCACGAGCAGCTCGTCGTGGGTCTTCACATGGAAGTGCGCCGGCAGCTTGCTGATGTCCGCCGACGGCAGGGCCAGGCGCTTGAGCTCCTTCTCGAACATCGCGCGGCCCGCGGCGACGTTGGCGTCGTGCGCGATCCGGCGGAACCAGGCACGCACCTTGTCCTTCGCGCGCGAGGTATGCAGGTAGCCGTGGTGCGGCGACAGCCAGTCGCGGCTGGGCTCGGCCACCTTGCCGGTGAGCACTTCCACGCGATCGCCGCTGGATGGCTCGAAGGTCAGCGGCACGATGCGGCCATTGACCTTGGCGCCGCGGCAGCGGTGGCCCACCTCCGTATGCACGTGATAGGCGAAGTCGAGCACGGTGGCGCCGTGGGGCATGTCCACCACCTCGCCCTTGGGCGTGAGCACGTAGACGCGGTCCTCCAGCAGCTCGGTGTGCAGCTCCGCGGCGAGATCGCCTTCGCTGTCCGGACGCGGTTCGAGCAGCCGGCGCATCCAGGCGATCTTCGCCTCGAACTCGCTGTCGCCCGCGCCACCTTCCTTGTAGCGCCAGTGCGCGGCCACGCCCAGCTCGTTGATGCGATGCATCTCGTGCGTGCGGATCTGCACTTCCAGCGTCTTGCCGCGCGGCCCGATCACGGCGGTATGCAGGGAGCGATAGTCGTTGCCCTTGGGACGCGCGATGTAGTCGTCGAACTCGCCGGGCAGGTGCGGCCACAGCGTATGCACCACGCCGAGCGCGCCGTAGCAGTCGGCCACGCTGTCCACCAGCACGCGCACGGCGCGGATGTCGTAGAGGTCGGAGAACTCCAGCGACTTGCGCTGCATCTTCTTCCAGATGGAATAGATGTGCTTGGGGCGTCCCGCCAGCTCCGCCCGGATGCCCGCCGCATCCAGTGCGCGATGCAGCAGGTCGAGCGAGTCGCGGATGAACTCCTCGCGATCGACGCGGCGTTCGTCCAGCAGTTTCGCGATGCGCTTGTAGGTTTCCGGCTGCAGGTAGCGGAAGCTGAGGTCCTCCAGCTCCCACTTGAGCTGCCAGATGCCCAGGCGATTGGCCAGCGGCGAATGGATGTCCCGGGTGAGCCGCGCCAGCGACTGGCGTTCGGCCTCGGGCCAGGCGCTGGCCACGCGCATGCGCGCCAGTTGCCGTGCCAGCAGGATGAACACCACGCGCACGTCGCGGATGATGGCCAGCAACAGCCGTCGCAAGCCTTCCGCACCGTGATCGGCCCCGTGCTGGGCATGCAGTGCCCATACCCGCTCGGCGGCAACCTGGCCGGCGACCAGGCGTTGCAACTCGGCCGGCAGGGCCGGCTCGCGCTGGGCCCATAGCGCCGGATCGACGCGCGCCACCTCGAACCACAGCGCCGCTGCCTGGGTCTGCGCATCGCAACCGAGCATGGCGAGCAGGTCCAGCACGTCGGCGTACTCGGCCTGGTTCACCGCCAGCGAGGCGCAGGCGTCCAGCGCCTCGCCCAGCACGGGCGGGACGCGGCCGGCACGTTCGCGCCACTGGGTGAGACCCGGGCTTGCAGTGAGGGCGGCTTGGACCATGCCGACATTCTAGTGCAGGCGCGGTCCGCGGCCGGCCCTGCCGCATGAACCGGCGGTTCATGCCGTGTATGCTGCGGCGGCGACGATGTTCCCCTGCCTATGAGGAAATTCCCATGCGTCTGGCCCGCCTGCTGCCCGTGTTGATGAGTGTCGCCCTGATCGTCCCCGCCCTGGCCCAGGCCGCGGACCAGTACGTGCCGCTGCAGCAGCGCATGTCGCCGGCGGAATTCAAGGCGGCAGGCCTCGACAAGCTCTCGCCGGACGAATTGAAGAACCTCGACGGCTGGTTGAGCGGGCACGGCAAGGCCGTCACCAAGATGGTGGACGAGAGCGGCAAGCCGGTGTTCTACCCCAGCAGCGAAAAGGCCGGCCCGGTCCAGGCGCGCCTGCAGGGTGAATTCACCGGTTTCAGTGGCCATGCCGAGTTCACCCTGGACAACGGCCAGGTATGGAAGCAGGCGGACAACACCCGCCTGTCGTGCATGACCAGCAGCAATCCCAAGGTCAGCATTCGCCGATCGCTGATGGGCAACTGGATGATGGCGGTGGATGGCTGCAACGACACCACCAGCGTGGTGCGCACGAAGTAACCCGGCCCTTCCCCATTCGGGCCCATCCGGCGCGGATGGGCCGAAGGAACGCGGGCGGCGATGCTCCGCCGTCGCACGAGGGACGCCCAGGGCGGGCTGGCCTGCGCTAGGAAAGTTGCTCGAGTGCGCGCGTGAGCCGCTTCGCGGAAACCGGCTCGGCCGTCTTCAGTTCCTGCGCGAACAGCGATACGCGCCACTCCTCGATCAACCATCGCAGCTCGTCCAGCCCCTCGGCGCCCGCGGCCCGGTGCTTGAGGTAATCACGCCAGAACGGCAGTACCTGCAGCATGCGCTGCTGGTCCTTGGCCGGATCCTGGCGAAGACGCTCGGCGCGCAGGCGCATCGCCTTCAGGTAGCGGGGATAGTGCGCCAGCCGCGAGGTGGGCAGCTCGCGCAGGAATCCCGCCGTGAGCAGGGATTCGAGCTGTTCGCGCAGATCGTCGTAGCTGGCACGCGCGAAACCCATCAACGGCGGCTGCAGCCAGGGCTTCATCTCGGCCTGCGCCTCGATGATCGGCTCGGCCAGCTTCAGGCGCTCCACCGCCGCGCCGAACAGCTCACGCGCCATCTGCGTGTGCAGCGCCTGGTACGTGCCGGCCGTGCGCACGTTGAGGTCGTGGCGTTCGAGCAGATCGCTGAAGCCACCTTCCACCAGGTCTTCGCGCAAGCCGTCGACGCCACCGAGCGGTGCGTATTTCAACGCCAGCGGATTGGCGATGGGAAGACGGCGCCGCGCCTGCTTCATGTCGCTCGCAAGCGCGTTGCGCAACAGCCGCACCACGCCCAGTACATGCGCCTCGCGCGCCTCGTCGCTGCGTTCGAACACGCGCAGGGCCACCGCATCGCCGAGGTCCACCAGCGCCGGGAAGGCCAGCAGGCCACCGGCCGAGCGCACCTGCGCCGGGATCTCTTCGAAATCCCAGCTGGCGATGTCCTCGCGGGTGAGCTCGATGTCGGTCTTGCGTGAGAACGCCTCGCGAGCCTGGCCTTCCCATTGCCCACGTATCACGGCGAGGTCGCGACCGGTGGCGAGTGTCTTGCCGTTCTCGTCGTGCAGGCGATAGCGCATGCGGAAATGCGCGGGCAGTTCCACGGCATCGAAATCGGATGCGGCCACGTCCACGCCGGTGGCCCGCTTGAGGAATGCGGCCAGGGCCTTGTGCAGGGGCTCGTCGCGCGGCGCCTCCGCCTCGGCGAAGGCGCGCGCGAAATCCGGCGCCGGCACGAAGTTGCGGCGCAGCGCCTTGGGCAGGCCGCGGATCAGCTCCGCCACCTTCTCCGAAAGCAGGCCGGGGACCAGCCATTCGCAGCGCGCGGTGGGCAGCGCATTCAACATCGCCAGCGGCAGATGCAGGGTCACGCCGTCGGCGTCGTCGCCCGGCACGAAGCGGTACTCGAGACGGTACTTCTGCGGCCGCTCTCGCGCATCCTGCGCTCGCGGCACTTGGCCATCCGTGGCCGGCGGCAGCACATCGAGCGAGGCCGGGAATGCCCTCGGGTCGAGCCCGGCACCGCCGCTCATCACGTCGTCCAGCGACCAGCGCAGTGCCGCCTGCTCGGCCGGGCGTGCCTTGCGGTACCACGCGTCGAGCGCACGGCTGTCGGCGATGTCCTGTGGCAGCTTGCCTTCGAAGAAGCCGACCAGCTCGTCTTCGGAACGCAACAGGCCTTCCCGGCGCTGCTTGGCCTCGATGCCGCGCGCGTCTTCCAGCACACGCTGGTTCGCGCGCACGAAGTCGGCGCGTGCGTCGATATCGCCGCGGGTCAGTGCTTCGCGCAGGAAGATCTCGTGCGCCAACACCGGATCCTGCTTCTGGAAGGTGCCGGGACGGCGTTCCACCAGGGTCAGCCCGAACAGGCTCACCTGCTCGTAGGCCACCACATGGCCACGCTTGCGGGACCAGTGCGGATCACGCCACGCCGAACGCAGCAGGTGCGCGGCCTGCTGTTCGATCCATAGCGGTTCGATGCGGGCGCAGGCCATGCCCCACACACGGCCACCGACGTCGAGGATCTGCGCGGCGAAGATCCAGTTCGGCGGCACCTTGGACAGCGACGAACCCGGGAACACCTGGAAGCGACGTTCGCGCGTGCTGCGGTAGACGCCCTTTTCGTCCTTGTGCCCGACCTGCGTGGGCAGGCCGGCGAGGAGGCTGCGGTGGATGGATTCGTATTGGCGGGTGGCCTCGTCGTCCTTGCTCCCTCTCCCCTCGGGGGCTCGCGGAGAGGGGCCATCGATGGCCCCGTCTTTGGGGAGCGAGGAGAGGGATGGGGTGAGCCCCGAAGAGGGGGTAAAGGTCGGGCGCTCGCGGGAGCCTTGCTTACCCTGCTTCTTCTCGACGACAACAGCCTTTGATTTTGCAGCGCCCCGCGAGGTTGCCCCCTCATCCCGACCTTCTCTCCCACGGGGACTTCCTTCGGTCGCCCGCAGGGGAGAAGGAGAAGAGGCGTCCAGCTTCCAGCCCAGCTCCTGTATCACCAGCAACAACTGCCGGTGCAGCTCGCGCCATTCGCGCATGCGCATGAAGCTGAGGAAATGGCGCGAGCACCAGTCGCGCAGCTTCGACTGCGTGAGGTCCTCGTGGGCCTTGCCATATTCGCGCCACAGGTTCAGCACGCCGACGAAATCGGATTTCGGATCGGCGAACGCCCCATGCGCCGCATCGGCCTGCTGGCGTGCGTCGGCCGGTCGCTCGCGCGGGTCCTGGATGCTGAGGAAGGACACGATCACCAGCAGTTCGCGCAGGCTGTGCAGCTTCTCGGCCTCCACCAGCATGCGCGCCAGCTGCACGTCGATCGGCAGCCTGGCCACCACGCGTCCGATCGGCGTGAGGTGGCGCGCGTCGTCGATCGCCGAGATCTCGGCCAGGCGGCGGTAGCCGTCGGCGACCACGCGCGGATCGGGCGCCTCGAGGAACGGGAAGTCCTCCACCTCGCCCAGCTGCAGCGACAGCATGCGCAGGATCACGTTGGCCAGCGAGGAGCGCAGCAGCTCCGGATCGGTATAGGCCGCGCGGCTGTCGTAGTCGGCTTCGTCGTAAAGGCGATAGCAGGTACCCGGACCCACGCGGCCGCAACGGCCCTTGCGCTGGTCGGCGGCAGCCCTGGAGATCGGTTCGACGTGCAGGCGTTCGAGCTGGCTGCGCTGGCTGTAGCGCTTGACGCGCGCCTGGCCAGAGTCGATCACGTAGCGGATGCGCGGCACAGTGAGCGAGGTCTCGGCCACGTTGGTGGCGAGCACCACGCGGCGCTTCGGACCCGGCTTGAACACGCGATCCTGGTCGCCGGCGGAAAGGCGCGCATACAGCGGCAGCACTTCCGTCTCGCGGTACTGGCGGCGCGACAGCAGCAGGTGGGCGTCGCGGATCTCGCGCTCGCCCGGCAGGAAGATCAGCACGTCGCCACGCGGGTCGTCGTGGGTGATTTCGTCCAGCACGGCGGCCACGTGGTCGGCGCCGCCCTGCTGCAGGTCGCCGGCACGCTGGCCGCGACGTGCCGCGACCTCGTCCACCGAGCGCCAGCGCACGTCCACGGGATAGGTGCGTCCTTCCACGGACACGATGGGGGCGCTGCCGAAATGCTCGGCGAAGCGCTCGGTATCGATGGTGGCCGAGGTGACGATGATCTTCAGCGTGGGCCGCTTCACCGCCAGCCGCTTGAGGTAGCCGAGCAGGAAGTCGATGTTGAGGCTGCGTTCGTGCGCCTCGTCGATGATGATGGTGTCGTAGGCGCTCAGCCAGGGATCGCCCTGGGTTTCCGCCAGCAGGATGCCGTCGGTCATGAACTTGACCAGGGTGCGGTCGGACACCTGGTCGGTGAAGCGCACCTGGAAACCCACCTGGTCGCCCAGCCCCGTGCCCAGCTCTTCGGCCACGCGGCGCGCCACCGAGCGTGCCGCCAGGCGGCGCGGCTGGGTGCAGCCGATCATGCCCGCTTCGCCGCGCCCCGCGGCCAGGCAGAGCTTGGGCAGCTGGGTGGTCTTGCCCGAGCCGGTTTCGCCGGCGATCACCACCACCTGGTGCTTGCGGATCAGCTCGACGATCTCGTCGGCACGCGCCGTGATGGGCAGGGATTCGTCCAGCGTGATCGCGGGCTTGGCGTCGGCGCGGGCGCGGCGCTTTGCCGCGGAGGCCTCGACATCGGCGGCGAGCGCCGTCAGCTTCTTGTCGTCGAAGCGACGCGACAGCTCGCGCCAGCGGCCCTGCAGTCGGCCGTAGTCGCGGCTGGATACCGACTCGAGCGCCTTGCGCAGCTCGCGCAGACGCGGGTCGGTGGCGGAGGAAGGTGTGGTTGCCTGGGTCATCGGACCGCACATGATAGCCGGTGACTATCAAAAGCATCGGCAGGATTCATTTCACCGCCATCGGGCCCCTCGCTAAGCTCGACCCAGGTTTCATCCCCACCCTCGAAAAGGAGCCCACCATGGCCATTTCCATCGGTATTGCCAAGAAGGACCGGGAGCAGATCGGCGAGCAGCTGTCCAAGCTGCTGGCGGATACCTATTCGCTGTACCTGAAGACGCACAGCTTCCACTGGAACATCACCGGTCCGCACTTCAACAGCCTGCACACCATGTTCGAGACCCAGTACAACGAGCTGTGGCTGGCCGCCGATGAAATCGCCGAGCGCATCCGCACCCTGGACGTGTTCGCCCCGGGCTCCTACAGCCAGTTCGGCAAGCTCACCTCGATCAAGGAAGAAGCCGGCGTGCCGGACTGGAAGGACATGGTCGGCCAGTTGGTGGAGGGCCACGAGATCGCCGCCCACACCGCCCGCGAGGCGATCAAGGTGGCCGACGGCGCCGGCGACGAAGGCACCGTGGACATGGTCACGGGCCGCCTGAAGGAGCACGAGAAGACCGCGTGGATGCTGCGCTCGCTGCTGAAGTAAGCGCCCTGCCGGCCCTCTCCCGCCCAGGGTGGGGGCCGGTCGCGGAGATTGATGGGTTCCACCCGGGGTCGCCCGGCCGGTGCGGCGCGCCGGGGAAGGAGGGCCTGGCGCCAGGCTATGGCCGCGCCTCCAGCACGATGTTGAAGGGCGTCTCCGCCGCGCGCCGGAAGTGCTGGAAACCACCGCCGTCCACCACCACTTCCCGCAGCCTGGCCTCCCCGGCCTGCGCGCCCAGCGCGGGGCCGTGGCGGGCCAGCGAGACCGGAACGCAGATCTGCGCCGAGGCGCCGAAATAGACCCGTCCGACCGGATTGAGGTTGTCCTGCATCCGGTCGCCCGCGAAGGGCTCGACGATCATGCAGTTGCCGTCCGCCTTCAGCGCCTGCCGCGCGTGCCTGGCCACGCCCACCGGGTCGCCCATGTCGTGCAGGCAGTCGAAGAAGGCGATCAGGTCGAAGTCCTTGCCCTCATAACCCGTGGCCTCGGCCACCTCGAACGATGCATTGGTGACGCCGGCCGCCTGGGCCCGCTGGCGGGCCACCTCGATGGATGGCCCGTGATAGTCGTAGCCCACGAACTGCGCGTTCGGAAACGATTGCGCCATCAGGATCGTGCTGGCGCCATGGCCGCAGCCCACGTCCGCCGCCCGGCCGCCGCTGCGCAGCTTGTCGACCACGCCCTCCAGCGCCGGCAGCCATGCGCCGATCAGGTTCGCGTTGTAGCCGGCACGGAAGAACCGTTCGGTGCCGCGGAACAGGCAGGGATGGTGCTCGCCCCATTCCATGCCCTCGCCGTTGCGGAAGTGCTCCAGGGTGCGCTCCTTGGCGTGGAACATCGCCTCGACGATGGCGTAGGCGCCGGGCAGGTCCACCGGGCCGTGGGGATCGGCCAGGCACAGCGCCTGTTCCTCGTTCAGGCCATAGCGGCCGCTGGCCTCGTCGAAGTCCAGATAGCCTCCCGCCGCCTGGTTGCCCAGCCACTCGCGCACATAGCGCTCGTGCGTGCCGGTGCGCTGGGCGAGCTCGGCCGAGGTGAGGCGTTCGGCGGCAAGCGCCTTGTAGAAACCCAGCTCGTCACCGATCTGGATCAGCGTGGCGCTGATGGCGGCCCCCAGGTCGCCCACCGCCTTTCCCAGGAATGCGTGCAGTCGTTGTTCGTCGATGGCCATGGCAGCGCTCCGCGACACCCTCCGCACGACGGCGGAGTAGGATGGACTTACCTGCATACGCCACCGGTCACGCGCGCGCCTGTCCCATACCGGACAGCGCGTAAGCACTAGGCCGACGGCGGGAGTCCGTCATGCCCCGCCCGTCTCGACGCCCATCCGCAGGGGAACCACGCGTCCCGGTGTTACGCCGCGACGAAGCGCGCGCGCAGCTGCTGCAGCAACTGCTCGACCAACTGCTGGTCGGCGTGATCCTCACCGATGCCGAGTCCCATCCCTGCTACCTCAACCCCGCGGCGCGCGAACTGTTGGCACGGCAGGATGGACTGGTGGACAGCCCGACGGGCCTGGTGGCCGCCACCGCCGCCCATACCCGCCGCCTCCGACATGCCGTGGCGCTGATGGCGACGACGGCAGGCGATGCCGACCTGGCGGCTCACGCCGCCTGCTACTTGGGCCTGCCCCGGCGATCCCCCCGCGCCGCGCCGCTGCTGCTGCGCCTGGCGCCCCTGCCCGGCCCGCCTCGTGGCGTGGCGGTGTTCGTCACGGCGCCTGAACATTTGCGGCCCATCCCCCGCGAAGCGCTGACGGAGGCGTTTGGCCTCACGCCGCGCGAGGCGGCCCTGGCCGGCATGCTCGCCGAGGGCCACGAACTGCGCGACTGTGCCCGCCGGCTCGCCATGGCCGAGGGCACCGCGCGCAACCACCTCAAGCATGTCTTTGAAAAGACCGTCCAGCACAGCCAGGCCACCCTGGTCGCCACCCTCTGCCGGATCGCCGGTCCGTGCCGCTGATCGCGGGCCAAATGCAGGCGGCCTGACCTTGCGCTGACCATCCCCGCTCGTCTTGATTGAGCCTAATGCGCTCGATGGTTAAGCTTTCAGGGCTTTTCGGCCTCGTGTGAGGCAGCCACGGGGACCGTTTTGAGCGCGACATCGACCACCCACGACAGCCGGCATCCGTTCCTGGCAGCCATCCTGCTCGCCCTGATCGTGGCGGCCATGAACATCGGCCTGTGGTGGTGGAGCAACCTGCCCCACGGCCCCGAGGACTGGAAGGGCCCCGTCGGCGGCTTCGCGCTGTCCGCCTTCCAGCGCTACCAGAACCCGCTGAAGAACGATTTCCCCTCCGACGAGGAAATCGACAGCGACCTGAAGCTGCTCAAGCAGTACACCCCGCGCATCCGCACCTACTCGACCCTGCAGAACCCGCAGGTGTACCGCCTCGCGGACAAGCAGGGCCTGCAGGTGATGGCCGGTGCGTGGATCGATCGCCGTCTCGACAACAACGAGAAGGAGATCGAGACGCTGATCGCGCAGGCGCGTCGCTATCCCAACTCGATCAACCGGGTGATCGTCGGCAACGAGGTGCTGTTCCGCAACGACATCCCGCCCGAACAGCTGATGGCGTACGTGGACCGCGTGCGCGCGGCGATCCACCAGCCGGTGTCTATCGCAGAACCTTGGCATATCTGGGCGAAGTATCCGGAGCTGGCCGAGCATGTCGACTTCATCACGGTGCATCTGTTCCCGTACTGGAATGGCATTGCCGCCACCGGTAGCGGCAATGGCCTTGATCGCTATCCCGCAATCAGCGACGCCCTCGGCAGCTATGAAACACTAAAAAAGATGTTTCCAGGCAAGCCCGTGGTGATCGGAGAAATTGGCTGGCCTTCCAACGGAGATCGCTACAAGTACGCGGACCCCTCTGTGTCCAATGAGGCGATCTTTCTCCGCGTATGGTTCAACGAAGCGCAGAAACGCAACATCGACTACTACGTCATGGAGGCGTTCGACCAGCCCTGGAAGGAAAAGCTCTCCGGTCGCACGGAAGCCTACTGGGGCATGTTCAACGCCGATCGCCAGTTGAAGTTCCCGTTCACCGGACCGGTGACCGAGGACACCGCCTGGCCGTGGAAGGCGCTGGCCGCCAGCCTGCTGGCGCTGCTGCCGATGATCTGGTTCGCGCGCAGCTACAGCCGCTTCAAGGTGATGGGCCGCTTCTTCTTCTGCGCGCTGATCCAGCTGGCCTGCGGCCTGATCGTGTGGTCGGCCACGCTGCCCTTCAATTTCTACCTGAGCTGGATCGACTGGACCATGCTGGTGCTGCTGTTCCCGGCCCAGATCGCGATCCTCGCCATCCTGCTGATCAACGGCTTCGAGTTCACCGAGGTGCTGTGGCGCCGTGGCTGGGTGCGCCATGCCGGCCTGCTGGCGCCCGATCCGGTGGAGAAGCAGCCGTTCGTGTCGATCCACCTGGCCTGCTACAACGAGCCGCCGGAGATGGTGATCATCACGCTCGATTCGCTGGCCGCGCTGCAGTACGAGAACTACGAAGTCCTGGTGATCGACAACAACACCAAGGACCCGGCGATCTGGAAGCCGGTGCAGGAATACTGCGAGAAGCTGGGCAGCAAGTTCCGCTTCTTCCACCTGGAACCGTGGCCGGGCTTCAAGGCCGGCGCGCTCAACTTCGGCCTGAAGGAAACCGACCCGCGCGCCGACGTGGTGGCGGTGATCGATGCCGACTACGTGGTGCGCGAGGACTGGCTGGCCACGCTTACCGGCTACTTCCACGACTCGAAGGTGGCCGTGGTGCAGTGCCCGCAGGCGCACCGCGACTTCGAGCACAACCGCTTCCGCCGCATGACGGCATGGGAGTACGACGGCTTCTTCCGCATCGGCATGCACCACCGCAACGAGCGCAACGCCATCATCCAGCACGGCACCATGACCATGGTGCGCCGCTCGGCGCTGGAAGGCACCGGCGGCTGGTCCGAATGGACCATCTGCGAGGACGCCGAGCTCGGCCTGCGCCTGATGCATGCCGGCTATGAGCTGGTGTATGTCGACGAACTGATGGGCAAGGGCCTGACCCCGGCCGACTTCAAGGCGTACAAGAGCCAGCGTTACCGTTGGGCGTTCGGCGCGATGCAGATCCTCAAGGGTCGCTGGAACTGGATGACCAAGAAGGGCCCGCTCTCCAGCGGCCAGCGCTTCCACTTCCTCACCGGCTGGTTCAGCTGGTTCGCCGACGCGCTGCACCTGATCTTCACCATGATGGCGATCTTCTGGACCGCGGGCATGGTGGCGTTCCCGACCATCTTCAGCCTGCCGATGCAGCTGTTCCTGATTCCGGTGATCGGCTTCTTCTTCGCCAAGGCGATCTTCGGCATCGTGCTTTACCGCGCCCGCGTCCCATGCGGCTGGTACGACACGCTGATG